>SDBV01000514.1_pt1 | contig 55515 bp, 65 predicted proteins | sample 2277081 | NCBI WGS metagenome assembly SDBV01 (sample SAMN10402039, study PRJNA504765) | marine sediment metagenome | isolation source: marine sediment core GS10_PC15, 223 cmbsf | place: Arctic Ocean: Southern Knipovich Ridge | collected 2010
ATTTAGTCTAGTTACCAATTTCTCAAGATTTCTCGAAGCCTACCAAAATTCTGGGCTCTTTTTCGTTCTTGAATTGGGTGGTCCCGGCTCAGGCCATCATGGTCATAAGGGTGTAAAGGGAAGAAGGGGCGGCAGCTCGCCAGGAGTTAAAAAAGTTGCGAGTAGCCTAATAACAAATAATAAAGAAATTCTGTCTGATTCCTATGACAAAGATGTTGCTAAAGCGTTACCTGCTTTGCGAAAAGATGCGTTAGAATATGCAGACGGGGAAGGATTTGGAGAAGAGTTAAGACATTGGACTAATTGGTTCGACCAGTGGGACGAATATGATAAGTATAATCCAATGCAAACCCAAGTTAATGATGAGAGAAAACCTGACTGGGTTCCTGCGGGTCAAAGCCCTAAAAACTTTTCAATGAGTCGGTTAAATAGATACTATACTCAGGACCCTACAAGAAAAGATACTTATCCTATAACTGCTATGAAAAAAGCCTTAGCAGGTGATTATGGAGAGAACCATCAGAAAGCAGCGGTCTTTGTGAAAAGTCTTAGTGAGGAAATATTTAGACAAAAGTTTGGCGATAAAGCGGAACTGTTTAGAGCCGCAAAGAAAGAGGTAGGCTTTGGTAGTAGGCTTCTAGATGTCTCTGTATCTGAAACAAGTGGAGGAGCTTCAAGAGCAGTGTCAAGATTTTTCAAACCTGTCATTACGAGAGTGCGTGTAGGGAAAGATAATGTTTTATTTTCTTACAGAATAATAGGATCAGAGTATCCTGAAGAAAGAGAGTGGGTTGTTTCAAGTGCTGATGTAACTGCGCATTAGTTACTAAAGAGGGATAATTCGAAAGTCTTAGTGCTGAAGTTGTCTTATGACAGAAAAGAAAGACTCACCAATTCTCAAAGAAATCGGCGCAACAGGAACCTCACTCTGGGGCTCCTATATCGTCATGGAAGACGAGATTTCTGATTTTCAGTACCTTACTACTACTCTCGAAAACTACGATAAGATGCGCCGAGATGCAACTGTTCAGGCTATTCTTTCGGCAATCGAATACCCAATTCGGGCCCTACCTTACGATATAGTTCCTGCAAGCAACAGTTACGAAGACAAGCAAATCGCGGATTTCATCAAAATAGACTTGTTCCATAAACAGTCTGTTACCTTCGATGACTATTTGCGTGAATCACTCTCTTGTTTATGGGCTGGATTCTCTACTTTTGAGAAGGTCTGGGAGAAGAAAAACGGAAAAATCCACCTCAAGAAAATAGCCACAAGGCTACAAACTACATGCGACGGGTGGAAATTTGACAAAGCGGGTGGTCCGGAAGGGATGTGGCAACTTGCTCCTCCGGGTTATGTTCGAACATTCATCCCAATTACGAAGATGGTTCTTTTTTCGTTTGCTAAAGAGGGGGGAAATGTTCAAGGACGTTCCGTTCTAAGGCCGGGTTGGCGTCATTTCAAATTCAAAGATTTTTTGTATAAGCTTCAGGCCGTCCGGGCTGAGCGAGACGCTGTTGGAGTTCCTTATGCTCAGTTGCCGGAAGGATCTACTAGTGCAGATGCCCAAAAAGCCCAAGACTTAGTACAAAGCCTGCGGCTGGACGAAGAGGGTGGATTTGTTTACCCCTTCAATTGGAAAGTCGGACTTTTGGGTGGTCAAGGTGCTTCGTTTAACATTCAGGCTGCAATCGATCACCACGACTTGATGATAGCGAAATCGGTACAGGCGTCATTTCTCAACTTGGCTGGAATGTCTGTGGGGTCTTTCGCTTTATCAAAAGAGTTAACAAACCTGTTCTTGGTATCTCTTAACGCAGTTGTTAAGTTCATCTGCGAGACAAATAATCGTTATTTTATACAGCAGTGGGTTGATTTTAACTGGGGAGAACAGGAAAAGTACCCGAGACTTTATGCCAGGCCACTTGAAGTCAGGGACCTCGAATCTGCTGCCAGGGCACTTTCTTTACTCGTAAGTTCTGCCCTGTTAATCCCCGACAATGAAGTCTTGAATTGGGTCAGGAGCTTTTTCTACGGTCTCCCTCCAGTAACAGAAGCACCTGTTGTACCTGAAGAAGAATTACCTGTGGCTGAAGAAGAACTGCCTGAAGAGTTGCCTGAGGGCGAGCTGACGTTGGCAGAAGAAGACGAGACCCTTCCCATTGGTGACTGGAGTGACAAGTTTCTAATTTCGGTTGGAGATCTGCTTAAAGAATGGGAAGAGTTAGAGAAGAAAGAGAAAATCACCGTTGAGCTTCAATGGAAGTTCGTAGGCCCGGACAGGATGTACCGCGAGGTCACTCTGCCAGGGCTTCTGAAAGAACTGGACAAGATTCAAAAGCTCTACGAAGATGGTAAGATTTCAGCAAAGTCTTTAAGAATTAGATCAGGCAATCAGTTGAAGAAGTATGGCACGGCGTCCTTTGCCTACGGAAAGGCCCTCTCTACAGGAGTACCACAAATTGACGAGAAGGGCCGCGCGATTATCCTTCCGGAAGATAAACCTGTCATAAACCGTTACGTCGCTCTCCACAGAGGCTTTTTATCCAATTTTCAAAACGACTTAGAAGTGGCAAAGAGGGAAGGAAAAACGATCTCTCTGTCGGGAAGAGTAGAACAATACGCACTTTCTTCAAAGAATATGTTCGAGGCGGGACGAGCTGCGGGGATGGGGTTCTCGCCAGATTTATTGCCTCAAGTCCCCGGCGATATGAAAACAAGGTGCGGATGTAGGTGTGGTTGTACCTTGAAGTATGAGCCTACTGAGGGCGGAGTGGGTGTTTATTGGGAGTTGGGGACTGTTGAGCACTGCCCAGATTGTTTGAGACTGAATGCTACTTGGACCCCGTATTTTGTCCCTTTAACTTTAGAGATGGGTAGACTAACTTTGGGGTACAAGAAGATTGAATTAGGTGGCCCGACTTCTGGTCATAAGAGACATAAGGGAATTCCAGGTTCTAGGGGGGGGAGCCTTCCTAGCGCGAGGGGTTTTGTTTCCCCTGAGAAGCACGGGGATCATTATATCTATACAGTAAGTGGCAAAAAATCGGAAAAATTGCCGAAGAGCCTGTTGAAGAAGCAAGCTTTGCTTCTTTACGATCCAAGATTGGATGAATTAAATGTTCTCCCGTATGAAGAATTCGGGGTAACCCACGCGGATCTAACTTCCGCTCTTGGAATGACTTCAGAAGAATATGACAAGGTAATAAGACCTATGTTTACCGGGAAGTCATTCCACATGAATACTCGGTCTGCGGGTTTTCCTGATGCTGGACTTCCGAGTAATATAAGTTATAGTGCGGCGGACGCCCTGGCCGCAAAAAGGATCCGGCCGTTAGCAAATGCCCTAATTAAGGCAGGATACGATCCCGAAACTGTATTCAATTGGAGCACTATCAGAGGGAAAACAGCCAAAACTGTTTTGGGGGATTGGTCGATTAGGCATTCTCAGATTCTAAGCGCTGTCATTCTCTTTAATGACTCTTTTGATGGAGACTTAGAGTGGAGAGAAGATATCGTTCACACCAAACAAGATCCTGGCCAAGAGTTGGGTGGCCCCGGATCAGGAAATTGGGGTCACAAGGGGACTCCAGGCAAAAGGGGCGGAAGTATGAAGAAGGGTAAGGGGTTTATCCCACCCAAAATCTATGAGATAAGTAGGAAGCAACCCAGAGTAGTTGCGGCAAGGGACACCGTAAAAGTTTTGAGAACGTCAAAAATTCTCCCAAAGGGCCCCTGGTTTACACCAATGGAGAAAGGTTTTATCCCACCTAGGAAAGTTGCGCCTATAGGTCGACCTACTCCACTACCCGCCCCCGGCAGGAAAGTTGCACCTATAGATCAACCTACTCCACTACCCGCCCCAACGGGCAGACAGGTTGCAGAACGCAGGCGTTCAATAATGGGGTATATTATCGGCGAGGGCAGCACAGCACAAAAAGTTATCGTTTCAGATGAACAGCCTACTTTCTCGGAACGAGCTCAGATCACTCATACAGAAGGAAGTGTACTAAATCCCAAGGCTTCCCTAGAATCACTTCTAACCAACGAGGTAAAAACCAAACTAAGCGAAGAATACGGGACACGCGATTGGGATGATTTGTTTGAAGAAATAAAAGAAAGGCCTGATGATGTTCTGGCTTTAGTCCTGGGGGCGGCTTTGAAAGTGAGAGAAGCGGAGTAGATGCCAGTATCAATAGAAACTGTTCATCCCGTCGATTCAGTTATCGAGGAGATTAAGGTGCCCTGGGCGTATCCTGGAAACGTCCCCAAAGTTTCATCAAATTGGACCTCTGAGGAGCAAAAGATTTGCACTCGAGTGGCCAACGCTGTTCTTCGTAGCGGGGGATGGTCGACTGCTTCTGATTCAGAGAAAAAGAAGCTGGAAGGAACGGCTATTCGGGCATGTATAAGGGCCGCTGGCAAAACTAAGTTTCCAGGTGGCAAAAAATCGCTCGAGGGTCTGTCAAACCAACACTTGATGAAAGACTTCCGTCTTATTACCAATGAGTACTCTGTAATACTAAGCGGGGGGGAATCCGAATTTGAATCAAGAGAAGAGTTAGAAGATTTCGCTGATGGTGTTTTGAATGAAATCTTAAAGCGTGACGTCATTTTCCACTTTTCAAAGTTTGACGACGCAGCTAGAGCATTGATGATTCGTCTCTACGTCCCTAAGAGTGATACGGCAATATTATTGAGGGGAAGCGCCCCCGCCTTAATTACAGGAGGATACAAAAAAGCTGTCGTCAAGGGGAGAGAGTTCAAGTTCGACAAACCTCTTATACTAGCTGGAGAATCCGGACTGGCTTTTGGAATCATAAGGTTTCACGGACCTGTTGTAATTGGCCTCGAAGAATTCAAGAGTCGGTTTGAAAGCCACCGAATTACAGAACGGGAAAGAAAGCGGCGTTGGCCGGACAGAGAGGAATTTTATTACTACGCTATCAAAGATTATCTGCCTTTTTCAGAACCTAAACCAATCAAGAACTTCCCTCGGCCACCAACAGTACCAATAATAAAAGACGTTCAGATGGCGATACCACCAGTTCAACAGATTGTTCCCGAATGGCTGGCGGATTTGACAGAAGAAGAATTGATTGCTGTTCACGATGACCTTCACCGAATATACCAAGAAAACGAGGATGTCTACACCGCCCACAAGTTTGTGGTTGAAGAAATAGAACGGCGGGGCGTAAATCACCGGCCTAAAGCACCAATTGATCACCCCATTAAACAAGATTCTGACCAAGAGTTGGGTGGGGCGGGGTCAGGGAATTGGGGCCACAAGAGCACTCCCGGAATTCGTGGGGGGTCTAGACCTGGCGGGGGCTATGGGCGAATTCTGATGAGTTCTCGAGACGGTGAAAAACTTACTGGACCTCAGTCTGACATGGTTAAAAACTTGTCAGATAGGGCCGAAAAGGGAGAAGTCCCTCATCTCAAAGACTTACTAAAACCACCAAAAAAGCCAGCCCTAAAATCCAGCACTGAAAACGTTCCTTTGGGGAATTTAACTGGGGGGGAAGAGAAGAGGGTTCGGAACTACCTCAAAACTTTGCCCCAAGAACATGTTGACTCAATAGCTTCTGTCAAGGGGTCGGGGGGGTCTTTGGGAAAAAATGTCGCAGGTCGCTGCGACGAGTATGGTTATATTCTAGTTTCTCAAAGCCCGAAAGCGAAGTGGTCAAAAGAGTCTCTTACTCATGAGGTTGGGCACGCAGTTCATTTTAAGGCAAAGAAGGGTTATGCAGATACAAAAATTGGAGATATCAGTAACAAGGACCTCATTCGAAAACTAGCTGCGGCTAATCAATCCCATAGTCGACTTCCATTGTGGAAAGCCCTTACTACGTATTCAAGAAAAAACGAGCAAGAATTTTTTGCGGTTTCCTACCGGGCATATACTAGCAAGGCTCAGGTAAAAGCTCTTCAGAGGGTTTCTAGGCAAATGGAGTCCCAGTTAGGGTTCAGTTGGTATGATACCATGAAAGACGTGTTTGGTGGCGTAGAATATGTTTAGGAAAATGAAATGTCTTTAGGAATTTTTGATCTTCAAGAAAATCAAGTAGTTCTGCAAGAAGTCGACGGAGTTTATCGTGTCAGGGGTCGGCTGAAAGACTTTTTCGATACGATTACCAAGACTGGAGAATTGCCCTACCGAACTGGTGAAGCAGACGATGAACTTGCAACTGAGGAATGGGGCGTTATAAAACTAACTGACCCCGAAGCCCTCGATTTGTTGGTAGACACTTTGGGAGATTTGGATTTCGCTTTCTGTGAAATTGATAAGGACTTTGAGGAAGAACTAGGTGGTGCCAGTTCAGGAAATTGGGACTACAAGATAGGAGAAGGAAGAACGATGAAAGTCAAAGTTGGCAACAAAGTATACGATGGTAAGAAAGAACCTGTCATGGTGATTTTGTCACAAGGCGAAAAAGAACAGATTGCCAATATGCAAGCAGAGGCAACAAAGTATTGCGTTTATCCGTCAATAGAGGGGTGGATTAAAGATGATTACGCAAGAATTAAGGCGTGGATGAATGAGGAAGTCAAACTACAAGAGTTGCACATAACTGGATAGGTAAACATACCGAAGAAGAAAAGTAGTCAGAAGAAATATTAAAAGAATCTTAGCACTAAGAAAACAACAGCCCTAATTTTACATCTTATAGGGAACAAGCAAGAAGCCGGGCTTCGGTCCGGGGGGTTGCAGATATTCAGGAATATCTTGGCTAAAAGATTGCAAACGACCGTTGGTTCATCGGTTGCTGCACACTGAGGGCTAGAGGTAGTAGACTCCCCGATGAAGTGTGAAGTGGGCGTAGCAATAGGTCCCACACCTGTAGATTGATACAGGCCCGGATTTGTCAAATCAGTTTGATGTAGTCTGGAGGAACCAAGATGGAATTACCTTACAAGCTAGAAAACCGCGCCCTCCTTCGACCCGGTGAGGTCAAGGGTCTAAACTACGATGAAGGGGACATCCAATTAGCCATCGCTCTTTTGAACAAGCCCAGTAAGGAGAAGTGTAACTCTCTTTACCTGGATCATGCTGACGGAGTCCAAACATGGGTCGGTGAAGTCCAGAATGTTCATTGGGACAAGGAGCGGAAGTTGGCTATAGGAGACCTTCTCATCTTGGACGCAGACCTGGCGACCAAGATTAGCTTCCAGATCAAAAATGGGGAGACGGCTTTCGGCATATCACCAAAACTTACTGTTCGGGAGGATAAAGGCAACGCAAAAGACATCGCTTTCAAGAACTTCTCCCTAGTCCTTCAGCCTGCGGGGGGTAAACCTCTGATGCTGGAGGAAGAGTTTGAAATAGAAATACGCAAGAAAGTAGAAAAGAAGGAGGTAACAAAAAGCATGGCTACTAAGAAAGACGAGAAAATCCGTGTTGTAGAACACGCGGGCTTAGTAGGGTTGCTGACGAAAGTCCAAACGGCCATCAAAGACAAGAAGTACGATGACGCGCTTGGCATTCTCGCAGTCCTACTCAAGCCTGGCACTCTAGAGCCTACTGCTTTTCCTAAGGCGGCAACCTCAGAAGCACCCTTCTTGAAGGGAGTCACGCTTTCTGAAGGTACGTGGCAAGAAATCCTGCGTACAGGCGCGTTTGCCATGCCTGACGGCACTACTCTTATCATCACCGAAGATGATCTTGACACTCTGGTGGCGTCTTTTGAGGGTAACGTTAGGGGGCAGCGCATCCCAGTTGATCTAGACCATGATCCCAAGAGTGGGGCAATGGGCTGGTTCGACTCTCTCAAGAGGGGTGGGGAGAAACTTCTAGCCAAATTCGATTGGACAAAACCTGGGGCCACGTTGATTGGGAACAAAGTTTATCAATACTTTTCCAGTCAGATTGGCCCGTGGCTGGATCCTGAATCTGGTGAAGAGCACCCTTTGGTTCTCTACGGAGGGGCCCTGACTAACTTCCCATTCATCAAGGGAATGGCTACAGTCAGCCTCAACGAGTTTCAGAGTTGGGTAGTTGCTCAAGACAATACCCAGAAGCTCCAGGAGGAAAAGGCAAAGGCAACAAAGGCTGAGGGTAAAGCAACGTTAGAAAAGGACAATGCAATGGCAGAACTGAGTGAGCTACAAGGAACTATCAAAAGCTACGAAACCCGCTTGAAAGTCCTTGAGGCCGAGAAGGCTCTTCGAGAGTTAAACGACGAAGTAGAAAATGCGATGCGCCTGGACGAGAATAGGGTGATTGCTCCTAGAACTCGAACTACTGTTTTCAACGCGCTCCAGAACCCCACTAAGGGCTCAATCGCAGCTTTGATTCAGGAGTTAACTGCGAAGGACGCCATCATCGAGCTTGAGGAAAAAGGTACTTCTTTGGGTGAAGATTCAACTACTAACCTGGAGGAAAAACTGGACAAGAGGGCTCGCAAGCTGATGGAAGAAAAAGAGTTCGACTACGCGACGGCTTTGAAAGAAGCTTCCGCTGAGTTGATGAGATAAGAGGAGGCTAAAATGTCTTTAGTAGGTGTTAAGATTTTAGACCTCACTTTCACCATTACTGGGGATGACATTACGGGATATAGGTGCGTCTACATTCCAGCAGGGACGACTGGCGACGATCGTATTTGTGCTTTGAATACGACCGACGTTAACGTTCCTCTCGGAGTTGCTCAAATCGACGACGATGTTACGAAATCAGAAGGGGATCAAATTCCCGTTCGGGTTGCGGGCGAATCTAAGTGTTACGCTTCCAAGGCAATCGCCCCCGGTGACATCGTGGCCGCCACTCTTCTTGGTAACGTAACCGACGCCGCTCCTGCGGCGGGTGAGTGGTCTTTGGGTATCGCCCAAATCGAGGCGGACGATGCAGATGATCCTATAACCGTTTTCATCTCTAGGCAACGGTATTAGGGAGGATAAATAAATGCCAGTATCAATAGAAACTGTTCACCCAGTCAACCCGCTACTGACTAACGTAGCGATTGGCTTCAAGAACGAAACTTATATCGCACCCGAAGTATTTCCCCTTGTTAACGTCAAGGACGAGCGGGGGATTTACTATGTGTTTGGGAGGGAGGCGTTCCAGAGAGTTAACTCCAAGAGAGATATAGGGGCGCGGAGTCAGGGCGTAGATTACGATGTCGATACAGAGGCCTACCAGTGCGAGGAGTATGCACTTCACCACGCCATCGATGATCGGATCAGGAAACAAGCCCAGGCGCCTCTCAGTCCAGAGATCGAGGGCGTTGAGCTTTGTATGAACGGGATTCTTCTGGATTACGAAGTTCGGGCTGCTGCTTTAGCAGATCAGCCTCTCAACTACCCTGCTGCTAGTCGGCTAGATTTAGCGGCTGTGGGGGCACTTAGACAGTGGAACGAGGCAAACTCGACTCCTGTCCAGGATATCACCGGTGGGATCGAGGCGATTCGTGCTCAGTGTGCAGTGTACCCCAACAAGATCGTCATCCCATCAGATATTGCGGCAGTACTAGCTTGGCACGCGGACATTCAGGAAATCGTTAAGTACACGATGCCTGGTATGTTAGCGAAGGATGTGCCAAACTATATTCTTCCGCCATATCTTTGGGGGATGAAGGTCGTCATCGCGAAGCCACTGTTCTCCGAAGTTCCAGACATCGACACCTACGCTGATATCTGGGATAACGTGCTGCTTCTGTACGTCAACGATTCTCCCGCCTTGAAGAAACCTTCGTTTGGGTATACTATCAGGGTAGCGGGCTCGCTGGTTACTAGGAAGTGGCGCGAGGAAGGCGAGCACTCGGATTACGTCGAGCCTGGGTTCATTCAGGACGAGGTAATTACCACGCTGAATGACGCTGGACAAGCGATAGCAGGTTACTGTATCTGGAATGTCCTAGCATAAAGATATGGCTACTTACTGTACTGTGGCCGATGTTCAGAGACTGAACCCACAGCGCGATTACGGCAGTCCCGGAAGCAAGCTCGGCAGAGATGATATCTTCGAAATCATCGAAGACATTGGGGACGAAATCGACGGAGGTCTTCGGAGGGCAGGTTTTACGTTGCCTATCCTCGAAGCGTCTTCCCCTATCGCGTACGCTCTCCTCGGAGTGCTCAATGCTCTCGGGGCTGCCGCTCGCGCTGAAGATTCTATCTTCATGCAGTCTAGTCCCAACCAATCGACCCACGGACAAGTCCTCAATAAAAGTTACGAAGGAATGTCAGAGGGAATATATCTAGGTAGAATCTTGTTGTACGATGCAACCGCAGGGCCTATCTTGCCTAAAAATGTCATGAAAATCGCTGACTTTACACCTACGTTCGCGCTAGACGACGAGTGGTAGATTGGGGTTCTAAGTGGATAGATGGCTAACTGCACAAGATTGGGAGAGGCAGTGGTGGGATAAATGTGTCAATACTTTTGGCGAGGAGACCAAACAACTTATTTACGCCAACAGGATGGGACTAGAGACATTCCACGACGGAAAATCGCCCCACAACTTCGATCTTAAGGGTCAGTCTGTCCTAGACATTGGTGGGGGCCCGACTAGCTTGCTACTCAAATGTGTAAACTTTGAGAGAGCAAAAGTTATCGACCCCCTTCAGTTTCCAGACTGGGTTCTAGAAAGATACAAAGCTGCAAACATCGAATTTGAATCTATTCGAGCAGAAGAAATAGAGGAAACTGGTTGGCGGGAATGCTGGGTTTATAATGTGCTCCAGCACACTGCTAACCTTGAATTAGTCATTCGCAACTTAAAGAAATCTGCCAAGTTAATCCGAATCTTTGAATGGATTAACACGCCGGTGAACAAGGGACATCTTCATTCGTTGTCGTCAGAGAAGCTAAACGAATGGTTGGGCGGGATAGGAAAAGTAGAAGAGCTTAGGCATCCAGAATGTTTTGGCACTGCATATTACGGAGTTTTCTATGGCCACAGTGGTTGAACATACCCGCCAGCAGTTGCTAAGGATGAAAGAGAAGCTCGATGCCCTGAATATCCCTTTCTGGCTTGCCTGGGGAACTTTGTTAGGGGCTGTCAGAGACAATGACATCATCCCCTGGGACAGAGATGTCGATCTTCTCATAAAAGCTAGTGACTGGATACCCGATTTTTGTGAACACTTCACGGATTTCGCTCGATGCTCTACTGTCAATTACGCATTAAATCGAGTGACTAATGTTGTTTTGTTCAGCGATCTTCCTGTAAGAATCGATGTCATCCTTCAGTTCTATAATTCTGACTACGATGCCTATATCACGTTAGGCCCTCCGTGTGCTGAGTGGATGGGTGGGGTCATGCCTGCCGACAAGTTGGACAACCCCGACTATGTTGAAATGCTAGGTACTAAGTTTCAAGTTCCAAAAGACCCCGAAGAAGTGCTAGAAAGTATCTACGGGCCCGATTGGCGAATTCCAGATCCAGAACAGCACTGGAAGACTAAACCCTGGATGGAGCGTTGGCCCCTGTTGTCGAGCATGTCTAAGTATTACAAAGGAATAAAAACGTGAGATTTCATCTCTTAGGCTTAGTACACCTGCCTGTTTCAGAAACTTATATGGCGTGCGCTTTCACCCAGAAAATCGTGAAGCTGTCCAAGATGCTATTATCATTAAATCACGAGGTCTTTCTGTACGGTTCAGAAGGTTCGAACGCACCTTGTACTGAATTCATCCAAACTCACACTTTAGACAACATTAGACAAGAATGGGGAGAGGGTGATAACAGATTTGAAATTGGGTACCCCTGGCAGAAAAAGGGGTTCAAGCACGATTTCAACGCAGAAAGAACAAAAACTACCCTCAAATATTATGCTAATTGTATCAAGGCTATTAACACCCGAAAGCAAAATGATGATTTTCTTTTAGTCATGCAAGGATATTATCAAAAACCAATAGCAGATGCAGTTAATCTCTGGCTCACTTGTGAACCTGGAATCGGTTATCGAGGTTCCTACACGCGCTTCCGTGCTTTTGAAAGTGCCTACCTGATGAATTTCACCTATGGAAGTGAGAATCCCAAGAAGTCTATCAACGGGCACTACTATGATAGAGTAATTCCTAATTACTTCGACGCCAAAGATTTTCCCTTCCAGGAGAAGAAAGAAGATTACTTTTTCTATATTGGACGGATGATCGCCCGTAAGGGAGTTATGACTGCTGTCAAGACAGTTGATGCCATTGGTGCGAAGTTAATTCTCGCGGGGCAGGGGGAATTGAAAATCAATAGTCCCAACTGTGAGTTTGTTGGCCATGTGGGAGTAGAAGAAAGGGCGAAATGGCTGGGTGGGGCAAAAGCGGTATTTGTTCCCACAATCTATCTGGAAGCATTCGGTGGTGTCAACGTGGAGGCTCAGTTATGTGGGACGCCTGTACTAGCGACTTCATTCGGCTGTTTTCCAGAAACTGTTGAGGACGGTCAGACGGGTTGGCTTTGCAACACCCTCGATGACTTCGTGTGGGGGGCGCAAAACTTAGATAAATTGGCTTCACCACAGTATATCAGAAAGCACGCCGAGCGATATCTAATGGACGCCGTTCGTTGGGAATTCCAGCGGTGGTTTGAGGATATGTATTTCTTATATGAAAGTGCAGTAGATTCCAATGTGAAGGGCTGGCACAGAATACGGGATCGCGAACCGGGGTGGCGAGGATTATGAGCAATTTAACTGTAGCAGCCTTTTTTACGAGAAATACTGGGTCCCCCGCGACTGGTTTAACATTGGCCGACATCAGTTTTTACTTGACTCGTCAGCATCGAACAACTGGAGTAGACAGGGTTATCTGGGATGGAACCCAGAATCCTACCGAGGAAGTAGACAATGTTGGGAGTTACATTCGTGTCTACTCTGAAGCTAATTTTGATCTTTATCTTTATTTTGCCCGCGCTTTGTATGGTGGCGCGGTTGGGCTGGATTCAAACCACGTTGTTGGAATAGTTAGCAATCCTAGTCCTTGGGAGTATAGTACCCGAGATTTATCACCTGTGGAGATATCATGAGCAATTTAACTGTTGCTGCTATTCTTACAAGAAATACTGGAACTCCCGCAACAGGTTTAACTCTAAGTGATATTGAGTTCTATTTAACTCGCCAAGATAGGGATACTGGTGTAGATGAGGTTGTATGGGACGGCACTCAGAATCCTACTGAAGAAATAGATAACATTGGGGCGTATACTAGGATTTATACAGATGCAGATTTCGATACTTACATTTACTTTGGGCGCGCTTCTTATACGGGGGCTGTTTCGCTTGACTTAGATACTGTCACTGGGGCCATCACTGAGGCGAGCCCTTGGGAATATCATATTCGTAGACTCACTCAAGCGGGTGCCAGTATTGCTACTGTTGTGGAGGGCACTGATATAACAGCTATGCGTGGTGACTCAATGTCAGCTTCTATAACTGGGCTGGGCGACTTAACTGATTATGTTTCTCTCGATTTCTCAGTCAAAATGGTAAGGAGAGATTCCGACGATGATGCAATTATTCATATTCGTAAAAATCTTAGCGGTCTAGATGATGGTTTACTTAGGTTTAATAAGGCCGCCGAAGCCAGCCCCTTGTTAGGAAGTATTACGATAGATGCTATTCTTGCGGGCGATGTCACTGTGGCCTTAGATGAAACCCGTACTGCGCTAATTGACGTAGAAGACGAAATGTATTGGGACATACAAATAGTAACAGCTAGTGATGTGATAACCTTAACAGAAGGAACGTTTGATGTCACTGCTGATGTTAGTAGGATGACTTCCTGATGGCTATTTTAGAAATGTCTCCGAAAGGAGTTAAATTTGGCGATACTGGTGTCCAGGGTGATACTGGGATAACTGGTGATACTGGAATCCAGGGTATTTCTGGTGATACAGGAATCCAGGGTGACACTGGGGTACAGGGTATATTAGGGGATACTGGAATAGCAGGTGACACAGGATCTCAGGGGGATACCGGAGTTCAGGGTGACACGGGTACTCAAGGCGACCAGGGAGATACTGGAATAGTTGGTGATACAGGATCACAAGGAGATACTGGAGTACAAGGTGACACAGGTGCAATAGGAGATACTGGAATTCAGGGGGATACTGGGGTAACTGGAGATACAGGTATTCAAGGCGATACAGGAGTAACTGGAGATACTGGTTCGCGGGGAGATACGGGTTCTCAAGGGGGTACAGGGGTTCAAGGAGATACTGGAGTCGCTGGGGATACTGGAACTCAAGGTGACACCGGAATTGCTGGTGATACCGGAACTCAAGGAGATACTGGAGTAACTGGCGACACAGGCACCCAGGGTGATACAGGTATTCAAGGTGATACAGGTACACAAGGCGATACTGGGATACAGGGGGATTCTGGTGTTCAAGGCGATTCAGGGTCTCAGGGTGACACCGGAATTCAGGGGGATGCTGGGGACACCGGGTCTCAAGGTAATACAGGAGTAAGTGGCGATACAGGAATTGCTGGGGACACGGGAGTAACAGGTGACACAGGGTCTCAAGGAGATTCTGGGGCTCAGGGTGACACAGGGATATCTGGTGATACCGGAGTTCAGGGCAACTCCGGGATATCTGGAGACACAGGGATTACAGGTGACACAGGTACGCAAGGAGACTCTGGCATAACCGGGGACACTGGAGTACAAGGTGACCAGGGCGACACAGGAATTCAAGGTGATACTGGGTCTGCTGGGGATACTGGTAGTCAAGGGGATACAGGAAGCCAGGGTGACACTGGAACTCAAGGAGACACAGGAATTGCAGGTGATACAGGTATTCAAGGCGATACAGGAGTAACTGGTGATACTGGGGTTTCTGACGTTCCTGGTGATACTGGGACACAGGGAGATACTGGAGTAGCAGGTGATACAGGAGTTACAGGCGATACCGGGATTCAAGGTGATACTGGTACACAAGGTGATACAGGTATTTCTGGTGACACTGGGACGCAAGGCGATACTGGAGTAGCAGGTGATACAGGATCTCAAGGGAATACTGGAGTTCAGGGTGATACAGGAATTACTGGAGATACCGGAATAACGGGGGATACTGGATCAACAGGCGACACTGGCAATCAAGGTGATACGGGTACGCAAGGAGACACAGGAACACAAGGCGATACTGGGGAAACCGGAGATACTGGTATCAGTGATGTGCCTGGCGATACAGGTACTCAGGGAGATACAGGAAGTCAAGGTGACACAGGGATACAAGGGGATACGGGTACAACCGGCGATACTGGAGCGCAGGGAGATACTGGGACACAAGGCGATACGGGCACGCATGGTGACACGGGAATCCAGGGAGATACGGGCGCAACTGGAGACACTGGAATCCAGGGAGATACCGGGATTCAAGGCGACACTGGTGATACAGGTATAACGGGGGACACAGGTGCAGATGTTGGCGACACCGGCGCAGCTGGAGATACAGGAACAGATGGAGACACTGGATCCGCGCCCTCAGGTTCAATCTTTTTATCTTCCACTGGTGGCTGGCCTTCTACAACAGATGGATGTGCAAGCCCTAATAAAAATGAGTACGGTACCAATGATGTTGATGTTTTCACTTTAGATTTCGACAAAGATGCGGACGAGTTTGCTCAGTGGGGATTCGTCATGCCTTCTGATTGGGATGGTGGAACAATCACGGCGGTGTTCTATTGGACGTATACCACAGGGAGTGGGGCAGAAACTGTCGAATGGGCAATTCAGGGAAGGTCTTATGGCAACGATGAGGCCATCGATCAAGCCTGGGGTACTAAACAGTCTGTCAATGATGCAGCTATAGCGGCGGGTGATGTGCATATTACAAGTGCTACCCCAGCGTGTACTATAGCAGGAACTCCCGCAGCCAGCGAATTTATTCAGCTCAGGGCTTATCGTGATGTAAGTGAAGATACTTTGGCTGGGGACGCAGAATTGTTGGGAATATTGGTAACATTTACAAGAAGTTAAGTTAGGGGGTAAAACAAATGAACAAGGCAGAACTTTTAGTAGCACTGGAAAGCAAACTCACAGCGGTACTCTCAATCGAGTCGAGGAGCGAAGTTGCAGGCTTAAGTTACTATGTAGCCAATGTCTTTGACGCGGTGGGTGATGTAGGCCGCACCGTCAATGTCATGTTCTTCGTGAAGGACGAAGGCGGGGCAGGGGAAGTCGCCTATTGGGGCGGTTCGGAGCCAAAGCCGGATCCTGGGCCTGCTACATTTGCAGACGAAGCGCGGGCCTGGTTACAGAGCAAGGTTGACGTGACTGTGAGCGGCAAGACCATTCGCATGTTCGAACAATTGAATGCAGATAATGTGCAGGAACGTGCCACTGTGTATCTGACGCTAGAAGATACAACGACAGGTGACTTATCCATGATCAAGGTTGCGTTGTGGAAGGCGGCGGGGGAGTTCCAGTACAAGGTAGTAACTGCATAGGAGCTTAGATGTCCTACAATTTCTATTCACAGATTGTAGTTGATAAAGACCTCGTAGGAGAGACGGACGCCAATTTCGCTGTTCTTATCAACGGTATATACGACGGTACTGGTGGTGAGCCAGACTTGCGCACAATAGGCAATGGGGGTAACGTCCAGAACACTGCCTCCGGAGGAGCTTCGGGGGCCTACACCGTTCCCGCCGATCTAGTTTTCTCCCCCAATACAAACGGAGCATCTCCCTACGACTTCGAGATAGAGAAGTACAACGCTGCTACTGGCGAAATTGTTGCCTGGGTGCAGTGTGGTGTCAATAGTGGTGCTGATGTCACGTTCTACATGGTCTATGGCGACAATACTGTTGTAACCAGCCAGGAGAACGTGGCTGGAACGTGGGACGCTACCTTTGAGATGGTACAACACATGCCCGATGCTACGACCAGTACCATCGTAGATAGTACTGACAATAATAATGACGGAACAAAGAAGGCTACTAATGAACCACTGGAGGAAAGCGGACAAATAGGGTACGGGCAGTATTTTGGTGGGGATAATTATGTAACAGCAGACGATAATGCCGGTCTAAGCATAACAGGCGATTTAACCATAGAGACATGGGTTAGAAGCGACACAATTGCAAGCAGTCAGGCACTAGTTGGAAAATATGATTCGCCTGGCGTACAAAGAAGCTACACCTTCTATCTTGACCCTACAGGGAAACCGCTGTTTGCTGTATCCATAACTCTTAATCCCTTTACTGGTGCAGTAAGAACCGCTTCTATAGATGTTGATGATAATGTTTGGCATCATCTTGTTGCAGTCTTCGATGCGAACTTATCAATACATATTTACATTGATGGCGCTTTGCGCGATGGGACTTTGGACGGTACTGTTCCAGCCGCGATAGCGGATAGTCCTAGAGATTTAGCAATTGGAGCGAGTTATTCCAATAGTACTACGCCAAATGCTATCTTCCTTATTGGTTACATGGACGAAGTCCGTATCTCTAACACTACCCGCACCCCCGACTATATTACTACTTGCTACAATAATCAATCCGACCCCACCTCCTTCTACAGCGCGGGGGCAGAGCAAAGCTTTCCAAGGAATCCAGTGATAATTTTCCAAGACCCAGGAATTTTGTGAAGTGGAGAGAAGGATATTAAATGAATCGTTCTTTTGTTGACATTATCATTCCAATCTACGGGGCGGGCAATTTTCTTCGGGAATGTCTCGTTAATCTCTATTGGTCGACCAAAATCCCCTTCGACCTCTTCTTGGTAGATGATTGTTCGCCAGGAAGTGAAATAGCTAAGATTTTCGATAAGGTGACGGGGTGGAAAGACGAGAGAATTCACATGATCCAGAACCGCAGGAACTTGGGTTTTGGTCAAAGCAATAATCGAGCGGCAAGAAATGGTTCTTCTCCGTTCATTCTTTTCTTGAATTCTGATACTATTCCACAAGATTCTTTTCTCGAGTTGATGCTGCTTAACTATATAGACCCAACGGTCGGAATCGTTGGGGCAAAGCTTATATTTCCCAAAGGTTCGTCTCGTGGCAAAGAAAGCACAATTCAACACGCTGGAGTGGCAAGGGATAAAAGGGGCTGGCCATACCATGTCTTCTATCAGGCGGATAAGGACGATCTGAGAGTAAATGTCCGAAGAGAGATAAACTGTGTTACCGGTGCCTGTTTGTTAATTCGTAGGAATCTTTTCCAGGAAATCGGGGGATTTGATCCTCAGTATGAAATCGGGGCCTGGGAAGACGTTGATCTCTGTTGGACTGCCCGGAAGAAAGGCTGGAAAGTTGTCTACGAGCCTCTTGCGGAAGTTTACCATTATTGTGGTGGTTCAGGGTTTAAGATTACACACCGCAAATCTGATTCCAACAAAATAAAGTTATTGAAGAAATGGGGGAATCTTGGAAGCGATGAAGACTTATTCGATTAAACTATCTGTCATTATTCCCGTTGCCCCTAAGAGAAGCGAGTATCTCAGGTTAGTTCTGGCATCTCTTGAGGTGCAAACGTACCCGAAAGAAAACTGGGAAGTCATCGTTGTAACAGACACCACCGACAAAGATGATGCGAGAAAGTGTTGGGAAGCGTCTTTTAGTGAGGATTTACCTATCAGATTTCTCTGGTTTCCAAAAGATTTTTGGGACGCAGGAGGATTTACGAGAAATCTTGGCGCGAGAATTGCAAAAAATTCTTTTTTTGTCTTTTTTGATAGTGACGTGATTGTAAGGCCTGAGACTTTAGAATACTATGCTGAGGGTTTTACCAATATGCCAAATCGAGTTATTGTTGGTTTGTACCACTGGCTGAGGGCAATGCAGGTAACTCCAGAGGACGTGAAAAAGAGGTTCTGGGACATCATCAACGAGAAATTACCTGCGATTTCCGTCAAAGGGCCTCGTCACAATGTCAGGCGAGACCCCCGACTACCTTTTTATGAAAAAACCACTCCAGACAAACGATGGTCTGGGGGATATCAGAGTTACTTAGCCAGTCTGACGGGAAACATTGGAATTCCTGCAAAAATTCTGTGGGACCCCGAAATAAATGGCTTTCGGGAAGACCTTGTCGGGGGGGTTGATGGGGCTTTCGGGATGGAACTATATCGCGCTGGGTACACCTTCAGTCAAGATAAACGTCTGATCGCGGGACATCTTTACCACCCTAGAGGACAGAAAGCAAGTCCGGAACGAGTTCAAGGCATGTCTAGAAAGTTAAGAGAAAGTTATCATTCAGACGCCTCCTGGATGGGAAGGAGTATTTCCAAATGATCTCAGTTGTGGTAACAACCTATAATAGAGAATCGGTTCTGAAACTGTGCCTTGAGTCTTTGGTCTGTCAAACGACGTCGGAATTTGAAGTTATCGTGGCAGACGATGGCTCGCAAGATCAAACGACGGAGACGATCAAAGAGTATTCTGATAAGCTAGACCTCAAGTACGTTTGGCACTCGAAAAAGGGGTGGCGGTTGAGTGCGTCCCGCAACAATGGAATCGCGTTGGCTGACTATCAGCCCATAGTTTTTATCGACGCCGACATTCTGTTGAACCCTGACGCCATTCAAGCCTACCAAGACATTTTTGAGAAAAACCCAGATCGGGCGGTCGGTGCGTATTATAGATATTTACCACCAATGGGAATAACAGTAGAAGACGTCAGGCAGTGGGGAAAACTCTACGATGGAAATCTCCCTCGGCTCAATCACCCCGACTGGAATCCTAGTGATTCTACTCTGAAAGATATGAGGGAAGTTCACCTCCAGATGCATCTTTTCGAGGACGAGGACAAACTTTGGGACACTCCTTTCTCTTTGATCGGGGGGAATTTAATGATCCCTCGGCACATTTTGGATGACATTGGCTGGTGGGACGAATCATTTCAGTGTCATGGGGGGGAAGATGCAGAGATGAGTCTTCGTATTGCTAACAAATACCCTTTTAGTTATTCTATTCGGGCTGCTGGCGCGCATGTTGCACATCCTAGAGGATTTATCAAAACTCTTGTTAATTACGATCTGGGGGCAAAAATTAGAAATCTTCACCCCCACTGGTTTGATGAGGGAGGAGCTCCGATATGGACAAAGAAAGACTTCCAACCCTTCCCTGGACGGGCGAAAGAGTAATCCCGGAGTTCATGGGGTTTGACCCTAGAGAACTTCAAGCGCACATCGCTCGGTACAACTTTGCTCTTCAGTGGTGTTCAGATCATAGTAACTATCCATACGAGCCCAAGAAACACGTTCTTGATGCTGGCTGTGGAACTGGTTACGGAACTCTAATGTTGTCTTGGGTTTCGTGGTCTGTTGGGGTGGACAGAGACGAAGACGCTATTAGATACGCGAGAGCAAAATATTCCACCCCCAGGACTAGATTTGAAGTTTCCAATGCTGACGACATCCGTCTACCTGACAATTTCTTTGACGTTGCGGTAGCGTTTGAGATCATTGAACATCTTCTGGACCCTGAATCATTTCTTCAAGAACTTCGAAGAGTTGTGAAGCCTAAAGGAACACTTATCATCTCGGTACCTCACTACTCGGAAAGCAAATACCACTTCAGAGATTACGACAAGCAATCACTCAAAAATATGCTCAATCAGTTCTGGTCTAATATGACTTATTACTGTCAGGACTCAAGGCTGAATTTCTATTCTGAAGAATCGGACGAGAAAGTTAGAACCCATGTTTTTGTGGTGAATCAATGACAACTTTACTGAAAGACTACGCTAGTGTCATATTGTTTTCCTATCAAAAGGTTGCCCCTCGACAGAGGATGACTGAACTCAAGAAGTGTTTGAAATCGATTTATGAAAACACTCTTTTTCCCTTTGAGCTGATCGTCTACGATAACGGCAGCGACCCCAGGACACAAAAGTTTTTGTTGTCGGAATTAGCTGACAAACGAATATCGACGTTAGTTCTCAACCCCCCAGGGTGGGGAAGAAGTTTTGGTGTTTCGATAAACCGCAGTTGGAATCTCTCGAAGGGGGAATTTCTGGTCAAATTAGACAGTAATTGTATAGTTAAGGGGGGGTGGCTACTCGATGGGGTTACGGCTATGCAAGTCTTCCCAGAGATTTCTTACTGGAGTTTCATGCACTTTCACCCACAAGAAGAAACCTTGTTAAGAGAAGTAAGGCGGGGTGGAATTTCCGTCCAGGCTCATTGTAATTCACCTAATAAGGCATTCATGATTCGCCGTTCTACCTGGAAAGAACTTGGGGATTTTCCCGAACTTGACGCCGACTTCGACGAAAACTGGTTATCAAAGGTGGTGCCTTCTGCGCAATCCCAACCACCGATCACTTCCAAAAAGAGGAAGGGTTATTGGCGAGGAATGAATTCTAGCAACAAATGGTTAGCCCTCCCACTTCCCACACGACAAAAGATACGTGCTAGCGGAGAGTCAATTTTATCAAGAGCGCCCATTCAATTCACTCCCCTTCTCTTTGGTGACCTCGATCAGGGCCAGGTTTCTGTGAAAGTGGCCCCCCCACCAAGAAAGAGAGTTGTTAAAAAGAAGGAATATCGGGCTGACGATTGGGGTGTGCACCCCCAACTTTTGCCCAAAGTGAGAGACAAAAATGGAATGCCTAGAAGTCGTCTTGAAAGCCTTAAAAACCTTACTTGAAGATGAACTTCCTACTAAAATAGACGAGGTGGAAACTCAGTGGGCTTCTTCTCAACTGATTTGTGCGGATTGGACCTTAGCTGCCGATGCAATCAGTATGGACGATATTTGCGGGTATATTATTTCGGGGACAGACCTCATTCCTGTAGAGGGGAGATTTCCAAGAATCTACATTTTCGGCTGGGAAATTACTCCAGACTATGAGTTTGAGCAAGAATTTACCGGAAGATACAACCTTGCCTTAGCACTAAGATTGATAGTTTCAGGGGACGATCACGAACGACTAGAAAAAGTAACGATGCGCTACATGCAAGCGGTTATGAAAGTTCTCAAAGATGATGACCAAATCAAACAAACCGTTTACCCAATCTCAATTCCTCGAGTTAGTTTCACGGAAGTAACTCCTGGTGACCCAATGTTTAAGGCGGCACAAATGACTTTCTTTGGAGGTTCTGTTGATCCCTATTGATATCATCATTCCTGTCTATGGAGCACTAGATAAATTAGGCGAAACTCTGGCACACCTCGAAGAGTTCACTTCCCCTGATGATTTCAATCTTTTTATTATTGACGATGCAGGGCCAGAGTGGGAACCCCCTCAGACTTCTTTGAAGTACTTCTACCATCGAAATGAAAGAAACATCGGGTTCGGGAGGACTTTGAATTTCGGAGCTCAATTGGGGTCGTCATCTCTTATTTGTTTTTTGAATTCAGATTGTCTGGTAACCCAGAATTGGCTCTCGAACATGGTTCGTTGGTTTAATGACAAAGAAGTTGGGGTTGTGGGAGCAAGGCTTGTTTTCCCAAAAGGAAGTTTGCATGGCAGGCCGGGGAGGATTCAGCACGCAGGGGTTGCCCGGATGAATGGGGGAATTCCATACCATCCACACATGCACGAGGCGTCAGATTTGCCTGTTGTCATGAGGACGAGAGAAGTCAACGCCGTGACCGGGGCTTTACTAATGACGAGACGCGATCTGTTTGAAGAGTTGGAAGGCTTCTCGACAATTTTTATCCAGAGTGCCTTCGAGGATGTCGACTATTGCTGGAGAGTAAGGGAAAAAGGATTCAAAGTTATCTACGACCCGGAGGTACTGGCGTTTCACTACGTTAACTCTTCTGGTGCACACGCCATGAGTGGAAGAAACTTAAGAAAACTATTAGGTAGGTGGGGAGGATTAGAAAGCGATGAGAATCTTTTTGACATCGGAGAAGATAACAAGCGCAAGCTGCCTGTTTCGAGGATTCGTGCCGGCGAAGATTCTGGAAGAGATGGGACACGAAGTCGAGATAAGCCCAGAGTTCGTCTCGACAAAAGACTATGACCTCTTCATTTTCAACAATAACACAACTTTGGAAGCCTATAAGCTGATTCGGCGGTTGAGGTTGGAGTACGAGCCTGTCATTTTCGATTGTGACCACGACATCATTCGGGTGCCAGAGGACAACCCAACCTATGTCAATTTCATGAATCAGCCACACGCTGCGTGGAATCCCCTTCAGGCAATGAGATTAGTCTCTGCTATGACTGTTCCCAACCAGGCCCTCAAGGATTATTATTCTTTCCTGAATGACGACATTCACATTCTCCCGAATTGTGTTTCACTTGACGACTGGAAAGACGTTCCCAATTTGAATTGGGGTGGAGTAGTAATTGGCTGGGCAGGGTCGCCGACACATAGGAATTCTCTCCAACTTCTCAAAGAACCTCTCTTGCGCATTATCAATCGATACAAAGATGTTCATCTTGTATTTGTAGGGGACTCACCACCGTTCCCGCTTCCGTATGATAGGGTGACTGTTTTCCCTTGGTGTGACTACAGGACTTATCAAACTCTCTTAAAGTCTTTTGACATCGGGTTGGCGCCCCTTTCGGACATGCCTTTCAACGAGTCCAAGTCTGATTTGAGGCTGAAAGAATATGCCTGCGCTGGATTACCAATAGTCGCTTCGAATTTCGGGCCGTACAAAGAGGCGTCGGGGTTTGGGTTTGCTTTCGACGACACACAAGGTCTTTTGGACACCTTAATCCAGCTCATAGAGGATCCGAAATTAAGAGAAAGAAAAGGGCAATTTGCGGCGGAGTGGGTGAAAAGTTGGGATATTAGAAACCACATCCAGACTTGGATTGACGTTTATCAGGATGTAATTGTAAAGGCTAGGGAAAGTTGGGCAAGCTATTAGGAATGTCTTAAGAGCCTCCGGACATTTAATCCAGAGAAAGTTAGAAGAAATTGGCAGAATTATTATCAGTTAAGACAATAGGCTATAGAGACGCTTTAGGTCAATTTGCTAAAGCGAGCAAAGAACTCGTTCCTGTTTCTCGGGATTTAGTGAGAGAATCGGGTCGGTTGTATATGGCCGCCCTCCAAAGAAAAGCTCCAGTTGGAAAGTATTACACTCTCGATGGGATGAGTTATTCTACCCATGCGTTGCAAAAGAGCTTTTCTTTCAAGACTTTCCAACGTCCACACGGGTTGGAATTGAGAACGTATTCGTCTTCTCCATATATCCAATACGTCATCGAAGAGACGAAGAAAGACTATACAATTCCCGGAGCTCCTCTCTTATCTTTCTTCTGGCCTAAGTTAGGGGGGCCTGTGGTTTTTAGAAGGGTAACACACCCCGGAACGGCAGCAAATCCGTTCCACCGAGAAGCTTATGAAGAAGAAGCCCCAACATTCAGGCTTTTGCTCAATAAAGCTGGGGCAAAAGTGTTTTTGAACTTTGCATAGATAGGAGGTAAACTAGAATGGCTGTTAATGAAGCAAATATCACAAGATACATCAAGGGTGGTGTCGTTTACACCGGTTGCGACGTGCCTGCGGCAGATAGTGGACCAATTTTGACTGCCGGCGTTCCTGCTAGTGGCGTTGACCGAGGTGCCACCCAGGGTGTTTCCAATTTCTTATATAACGCGGAGATCACCAAAGTAGATATTGAACAAGTATCCGGAGGTGTTTCTCCGTTTGTAGTTTCTGAAGCAATCGCGCTCACATTCACGATGGTTGAGGGCGATTGGGAAAACGTAAAGTATGCCTTGAGTCAATCTACCGAGGTTGATGACGGCACGATGAAAGTTCTTCAGCTCGGTGGCCAGTTGTGCGTAACTGGTGATTGTATTGCTATCGTTGCACCGAAAGCGTGCGGAGGGTCGTTGTATTACGGGGCGATGCTCTACGACGCTTTCGTAAGTGGCGAGCGAACCCTTCCGTTCAAGCGGGGAGAGGAAAAGCGAATAGCAATCAGGCTCGAAGGGAACTCAGTTCCCACCAGAGCAGAAGGTGATCAACTGGGTCAGTGGTTTGAAGAACTTTAGAAAGGTAGACTAATGAAAATCGGCGAGAAAGAGGTTAAGCTGGGCCCCATTGGTCTCCATGAGCTTTATCTCCTGAAGAACCTGGTGGCAAGCGTTGGAAAACGTGCCTCGAAAGACCCTCAAGTAGAGGGAGAGGCGGCTGTCTGGGTTCTTCTGGAGATGCTCACGGAAGACGAAATGGCGGAACTTTTATCTATCGTGACAGGTCTCGATAAGGAGGCCGTTGCAAAGAACTTCACTCTCTCTTGGCTCGGAGAAATCTACGACGAGTTAGGGGGACTGGTGGGGTTAGGTGGGTTGGTGGGGTCGGGGAAAGGGAGCTCTCAATCGTAATCCGGGGGTTGAGCCCTGTTCAGATTCACCACATGATCGCCAGTGTCTACCACTGGGGTGAAAATGAGATCTGGACTTTATCAATCCCAAGAGTACGTGAGATTCTCGACCAAATCGACGCGGAAAACAGGTCTATCCTCGGTGAAGACGTTGATCCCGACGGTATTCTAGAAGGCCGCATCACGAGGCAAATATGATCGGAATGATTCCCGGCGTCCAACAGATGGGACTTCTCATGAAATTCATGGGGGACGCATCCAGTGCCGTGGGCGCGATGGATAAAGTTTCTGGGGCAATCACAGGGACGGTAAAAGTCGTCGCCGGTCTTACCACGGCTGCCGTTGGTATGAGCGTTGCCATAGGTGGCGTTATCATGAAGATGGGCTCTGCTGGGTCTGCCACTAAGATGGCACGGGACGAATTCTACAAGATGACCTCCGGGATGAATATCGATGGTAAAGAGTTAATTGAAACTCTTGGACGCATCGCTGGTGGTACTGTAAAAGATACCGAGCTAATTCAGCAGGCCAACCTCGCTTTGCTCTTAGGTGGGAAACAACTTGCAGAGGCTCTCCCAATCCTGATGGGAATCGCCGCCGAGAAAGCCCGGGCACTAAGTATGCCGATCACTCAGGCTTTCTCGGATATAGTCAGGGGTGTTGGGCGGGCGTCCCCACTGATTTTGGACAACTTGGGGATCATAGTAGACAATGTAGCAGCTCAAAAAGAGTTGGCGATTTCCCTGGGGTATGTAAAGGAGGCAACAGAGAGTGTTGCTGACGAGATTGAGGAACATAATGCGAAACTAGAAGAATTAACTTTCAATCTCGAATTGGCTAAGATAAAACAATCTGAGATGACAGGAGAAGAAAAAGAGTCCGTTAAACTTGCTGCCGAAAGGAAATTGCTTAAGTTAGAAGAACAAATTGACGCCGAACGAAAAGCAATAGAAGAATTAATCCCCAAACTTGGGGAACAGAGCGAAGCCCTAAAAGCGGATACAAAAAGATTATCAAAAGAAGAGAAAACGCTAGCCCTCGTGAATGCAATTCAGGAGAAATATGGTAAGACAGTAGATATAAGTGGCGACAGAATTCTAACCGCAGGCGAAAAAACCCAGACGATGACTACCCAGTTAGGAAATATGAAAGATAGGCTCAACGAGGCTGTAATCCCCGCTCTTGAGATCTTGCTTTCAACTCTGACTCCTGTCATCAATAAGATAGTAGATGGAAGCGAGAAAGTAATAGCTTTCGCAAACTCCTTTTTCGAGGCTTTCAAAGAAGGTGGCCCAACGGAGGCGTTTCGGCTATTCTTTGAAAAGGCTAAAAAGATAATTGGAGAAGCTATCCCCAAAATCGTGGCCTTTATTCGCGACGCCACCCCCGTAATTGTGAAACAACTAATGGAATGGGGCGAAGCTTTGATCTCTTGGATTGCCCCCAAAATCCCCATCATTTTATCAAAACTTGGTGAATTGATTGTTAAAATCTGGCAGTGGATAAATGAACAGGTTCCAAAGCTTGTTTCTAACTTAGTTGGGTGGGGAAAAGCTTTCATCGACGGGATTCTACCGAAAATCCCAGAAATCTTAGAGAAGTTAAAAGAACTTGGTCAGAAAATTTGGGACTGGATTACAGGTGAGGCTGTACCTACTTTAGTAAAGAAACTAGGCGGGTGGGCCGAGACATTCGTTAGTTGGCTGGAAACAGAAAATGTGCCGGGGAAATTGGTAGCAAAACTATTCGAGTTGCTAGCAAAGCTTGTTAGCTGGATTCTCAATGATGCAATACCTGCCGTTGTTGGCGCTCTAAGTGGCTTGGGAAACGCTTTCACGAATTGGGCAACAGGCGGATACGGAAAGCCTAGTCTTCTTGCTCGGCTTATCAGTTGGTTTAAGGACACTTTTATCCCCGGGCTCATAAAAGGTTTCAAAGGCGTCGCAGATGTGTTCGTCAACTGGCTCAAAGAATATGACGTTATCAACAAAGTGTTGAAAGGGCTTGGAGACCTTGCAAAAAGCGTTTGGAATTGGATTAAAGAAACCGTCTCAATTCTTAAAGAAAAATTAAACGTATGGGCCATCGCACTTGCAGTCGGGGTTGTTGCTATTTTAACTGGTCCCCTTGGTATTGTTACTGCTTTACTTATTGGTTTGGTTGTGGCGTGGGCCGGTAGTCTAGATGGAGTCATGACTAAGTTAAAAGAGAAACTCTCTCAAATTGTCAAAAGTATTACTGATTTCATAAAAGAAACCGTTCTGGTTTTGATGGATACGTTGAAAGAACTCGGGCAGGGGATTTGGAACTGGATCGTAGAGACTGTGCCCATCATACTAGAGAAGTTGGGTGGGTGGGCCCACGTTTTTGTCGATTGGGTGACAGAAGAAGATGTTCTAGGAAAACTTATCACGAAACTGGGTGATTTTCTCTCTGGAATAATTCATTGGATCCTCGCGGACGCAGTTCCCGCAATCTTCAAAGCCGTTCTTAGTTTAGTTCAGGCTATCATTGGGGCCTTCACAGGAGAAGGCCCTGAAGCAGGGGGCGAGAAAAGCCTTGGGCAGAAGATTCTGGACTACTTAATTACAATCCCAGGCAAAATTTGGGGTGCCCTTGTTCAGATTGGTAGTGCAATTGCTAGAGGACTCGTCGAAGGCATACTTCAAATATTTGGAGTTTCCGCTGAGGATGCAAAATTGGTGGTTGATGAAATTGTCGGGTGGTTCGAGGGGCTCATTGAAACAGTTGGAGATGTGATTGATGAATTCAAAGCTGTATTTGGGTGGCACTCAATTCTCGGAATCCTAAACGACTTCGTCACCGCCTTAGGCCCGTTGATGGATTTAATCATGAAGCCGTTCACGATTTTTGTTGGTCTTATCAAAACCGTCTTAGGGGTTATCTCTGATGTTATCTTCGCCATTGCTGGACTTTTTGGAATTGATATGCCTGGACGAGGTGGCGGCGAAGGTGTGATGGAAGTCAAAGTTGTAGGCTGGACGACACAGATGAAGTTCCTCCTCGACGGGATGCAGGGTATTGCTCGCTATCTTGTAGGTCAACTCTCCTTTGCCCCAGGAGTTCCCGGGCTCACCTCCGGAGTCACTATTATCAATAACTGGCCCGAAGGAATTGGGGCGGCTGACAAAACAGAATTAGCTGAACTGATCGAGTTCGTAACTTATCGAAGTATCAAGAGGGTGTTTAATACGTAATGCCATACGAGATGGGCAACGCAGGCGACATGAAAGTACTGATGACCGAGATCGGGATTGATCCTTACCCTATTGAGTACCTTCCTTACACCGAAATCGTCGGGGAAACGGGTGATGGTCGCCCTGTGGAAATGGGCCCCCCGACTTGCACTTGGCATTTCTCTATCATGAAACAGTCTCAATATGATTGGCTTCTTTATTGGTGGAGAAGGCAGTTTGCCCCCCAGCTTCTCCCTGTTAGAATAACTACTCGCATAGAGTTTGGCAACGTAGTATCATTCTCTACTTTTAGTTGTATCATGTGGCGCCCGACCTCTACTGTCGTTCCAGGAAACTTCCGATCTAATGTTGTGATAAAATTCACCCAACTGGAGGCGGTGTGAGCATTCTAGACTTCACTTGGGCGAAAAAGTTTACCATTGATGATTTCGGGGCGCAGCCTTACTTCGAGAACTTCCCTGTTCTACTCTATTTCCAGGGGCATACTCCAGCAGACCCCGATTACGTTGATTGGTCACATTTTCAGGGGGTTGGGGGCGCTGACTTTCGGGTTTATGACAAAAATGGAATTTCTTTATTAGATTACGAGATTGACAGGTGGGATGACACAGCAGAAGAGGCTTGGGTTCACGCACGAAAGCCACTAGCGACCCGAGACGGATCTGATTTCATTTGGATAGCCTACGGGTTGGCAGGAGCTTCAGATGCTCAGAATCCAACGGGTGTGTGGGACGACAAGTTTCGAGCCGTCTGGCACATGAATGGGGCAAACTGGACAGGAGTCACAGATTCAACCAGAAACAACAACGACCCAACTGGTGATGCTGGCGCGCCTACTTACAATCAGGACGCCTTGGTCGGAAAAGGTGTAAGCTCTGTTTACCCTGCCTTAGACGAAATCAATCTCATCGATAATACAGGTTGTTTGGACACAGCGGGAACCTCAGGTGCACTGATAGTTGAGATGATTGCAAAGCCCGACGCTGTGAACCTGGCAAGTATCGCTGCCGCAAAGTGGGATACTGGGGGGTCACTTACGAATGGCTGGGTAATTGGTTTTGCGGACAACTCTTTCCTGTGGCCTGCGGGGAAGCGTTTTGTTATGATGCTTATTAACCACCCAGATGAGAGGGGAGCTAGGACTGTTGCTGATTTCTGCGACGGCAACGATCATCATTTCGTTGCTTCTTGGAATGGCCCCGAACTGGATACGATGACTATCTACGTTGACGGTGTGTCTGTTGCAAAAGTCGATGACAATGTTCAAGATGATTGGCCTTATACGGACAATGTAAATAAGATTTTTCTTATTGGCGTGGGCGGGAAGAATTTCGGGGGCCTTCTAGACGAAGTCAGAGTTAGCATGTCCGTTACAGGGCTAGGCGAGACGGGCCAGGTGCGCTCTGACGATTGGATTAAGGCCACTTATGATACGTGCTTTTTAAGTTTCGGAACTTGGTCTGCTGAAACTGCGCCCCCGAACCCATTTCAAATTTCCACTGCTCAATTAGATATGCTTCGGACTTTCCCCCAAAGGTCAAAATTCTATCTTGGGGTTGCAGTAGGTGAAGTTTTATACAGTGCTCAATTGTCTGGAGTAGCAGACAACTCACCCCCAACAGGTGCGCTAAGGTTAACTTACCCAAATGCAGCAGATTGGGAGCAGGTTCGCAGCGCAGATGAGATTTGGATTGGAACTGAGGCGGGGACGTATGATATTGGGGTGGTGGAGCCTGTTGAAGCTTCCGCCTCGGCAACTCAAGTCGATATCTGGCCCACTAATGCGCCGATTCGGATAGGTCATTATATTACAGTAAGACGGGTCAACCACCTTTGGGTTCGTCCCTGGATAGTTGCGGAATGTTCGGCGGAAAACGATTTTCTGCCTGTAGCTTGCATAGGGCCCGCTCGGTTGGGGTTTGTGAATGAGCCCCTGTCTTTTGACGCCTCTCCCAGTTGGGCGCGAAATGGAAAAACGATCTCTTCTTATCGGTGGGATTTTGCAGATGCGAGTCCTCCCGATAACAACGCGACCACCACTCATACCTGGACTGAACCTGGCGAATACTGGGTTGAAATGTATATAGTAGACAGTGACGGGAAAACTCATACTGCCTACCGCCCTGTCCTTATTTTCAATCGTCCTGGAACTGCTGCGCCGATTGGACAAGTCAGTGACCCGATTTACCCCTACACAGCTTTCGAACTGGAAAACGTAGGGACAACTTGGGGCGTGGGTCAAGAAGGCGCAGGTTACGCCGCTTTCGGCGGGGGTGGGGCTTCTGTCAGAATTCTAGAAGATTGCCCAATAGACGACTTTCCTAACTGGATGCAGGTGGTTGTAGTATCTGAGGATTGGTATGGAGACACGAAAGCCACATGGGGCGCTTCCGATGCAAATGGATTGGGTGGATTAGAATACGCCCAAGAAGTTCTGTTAACTGCCTGGCTATTGGAATCAAATCTCCGGCAGGCTTCAGCAACTGGCGATGTCTCTTTTAATCTCGATACAATTGAAAGTTTAATGGGTAGAGTAGAATTCGCAGAAGGATTCTCCTTTCGGGCGGGCGCAGGTCTCCACGCTTGGGCGACCCTCTCTGCCGAAAAGGTTTTCCTCCACATGTCAGAAACTCACTCTACTTTGAAAGACATTATAGATATTTACAAACCACTATCTCTGTCTGATCCAGAAGGAAGCTTGGCAGAGGGTTGGGGGCCCCACTTTAGCTACATGGGCCTATCTGGAAACTTGGCGCGGATGCTGGGGTCTAGTTTGGGAGGCTCATTAGGAGCCTCTCTTCTCAGTTCCCGTTATGGTACTTTACACTTCGAGCCAAACGTTCAATTTCTTTCCTCGTATTCCCCAGATGTAGAAATGTGTTTTATCAAGCGGGATTGGTGGGGTGACATTGGATTTCGGGAAGAAGTTTGGGGTGGGGTGGCCCAGATAGTTGCTCAAGTTCTCGATTACGATATTCAAAACATCGAGGTCAAAGTGCCCCCCACCCCTGACACTTTCGGAGTTATTCAGGGATTAAGTGGGTTGATCTTTGTAGATAAAACTGCCGCTCGGGTTTTTGCGGAGCGTTACCTAGAGTGGAAAAATCTCAGGTTTCAGGGAATTACTCTAAATTCTTTCAACAACCGCTTCTTGGAACCTGCCCTTCAACCAGTAATCGCTATTACTCTAAACGAAGCCGATACGCTGAGAGGAGTGGTCTGGGAAACGAAACAATTTATCGTTCGGTCAGTATCGTATAATCTTAACAACAAAGGGTGGATAACTACTGCTATATCAGTAGAGGAAAAGCGTGCCTAACTGGGATGTTGACGCCGAATATAGAGCAGCGATCAGGGAAACAATCGAATGGGGAGACCTCTTAAGACTTGGGCTGGAACCTGGAATCGCAGGAAACGGGGCTGGTTCAGTTCAAGTTCCTGGACGGGCTGGTTGGGTATACGTACGGAGGCCAGATTCTCTCGATGTTTTCGAGGCCAGAAATCGCCTGGGCTTCTCCCCAGTGGAAAACGACCCCCTTCTGCTCAAGAAAGATAAAAGCAGGGGATACGAGATTTGGGAAGTTGTTGCTGTTGATATTGGAGCAATAGTTTATGCTCAAGTGATGTTCTGTGTTCCTGGGACTTTAAGTATTGCTGATGATGTTGCACCGTGGTTCATTTGTGGAGCACCTGACGGGATAAATACACTTTCAGCTATTTTATCAGTTAAGACTGCTCCTGGAGGGGGCCCCGTAACTTGCGATATAGAATTAAGTTCAGATTGTGGGACGAGTTGGGAGAGTATTTTTACAATAGTTGGGGCGACTTTACCTAATATTCCTAATGGGGAGAATTGTAGTCCAGTTTTTGTTTTTACCTTTCCAGTCTGGATCCAACCGGGAGATATTCTAAGATTAAACCTTGACGCAGTCAATGGGGCGACAGATTTGACAGTTAGTTTAAGAGCAAGACAATTATAACTATATTGTTTAATTCGAGGTTCTTGTTAAAACGGGTAAAAACATAAGTGACAAAAACTCAAATAGAGGAGAAACGATATGCCACATATTGGGGATTGGAAGATAGGCGGGCATACAGTTCGGACAACCGCTGACACAGAACTTTTCGGGCTCCCGCCGGTTGCTGGTTTGAAAGCACGTGTAGAAGGCTGGTATCAGCCACCATCGTTCCTTATCCACGCTGATAAGATTACAGTCGGGCAGTTGACGGGAAATATGGTGGGGCCGATTGGGTCATTCCCGCCAGACCCTTATATTGGGACTTGGTATATAGGTGGAAATCCCGTCGAGGTAGACGGAGATACTGATATTTTGGGGGCGACTCCGGTTGTGGGGTTGACAGCTTTAGTGTACTTCTGGATTGCAGGGGGAGTTATTACGGCTACCTCTCTCGATGTCCGGGATGTTGAGGATCCCTCAGGACAAATCAAGTCAACAGAGTTTGAAAGTATTATTCAAGTAGTAGCACCATAGGAGAAAACTTGTCTACTATTCCCAATGGTGATAAATGCAGTCCTGTTCTAACTTTAGGAGCAAGTGACACAACGACGATGGATCAAGGGGATATTTTGAGACTGAACAACGATGCGGTTAACGCAGCGGAAGATCTGACTGCAAGTTTGAGAGTGAGGCAGCTATAGTGGGCGGACAGTAACTAGGTGAGAAGGCGGTAGGATGCCAGCATGGACAATTGAAACGGCAGATAGTAATGTTAATAATGTTGGGATAGACACCTCCATAGTCCTGGATGGTGATGGCTACCCCCACGTCAGTTATTATGATCGCACCGATGGTAACTTGAAGTATGCCTACAAGGACGGGGGTGGCTGGAATATTGAGATTGTTGACAGTGTTGGCACTGTTGGCGAGTATACTTCGATAGCTCTTGATAGTGACAGCTATCCCCACATCAGTTACCGTGATAGCACCAACGGTAATTTGAAGTACGCTTACAAAGACATTGGCGGCTGGAATGTTGAGACAGCTGCTGTTGGAACAGACCTTGGTGTCTATACCTCTATAGCCTTAGATGGAAGCAACTACCCCCATATCAGTCACTATGATCAGTCTCATGGCGATTTAGAATATACTTATAAGGATGTCGGTGGCTGGCATACAGAGACAGTTGACGCCTTTGGAACTAAAGGGCTCGTTAGTTCTATTGCTCTGGACAGTGACGGCTACCCACATATAGCCTACTGGGACGGCACATTTCTTGATCTGGAGTATGCTTATAAAGACGTAGGGGGCTGGAATTACGAGACGCCAGATAGCGGTGGCTCTGTAGGGTTGTCTTGCTCAATGGTACTCGATGATGATGACTACGCCCACATCAGCTATGTTGATTATACCAATGGCTACTTAAAATACGCCTACAAAGATGTGGGTGGTTGGAGTTTCGAGGTGGCGGACAACAGTGGGGATGTTAGCTGGCAGTACTTCACCTCCATAGCCCTCGACAGCGATGGCTACCCCCACGTCAGTTATCACGATGGTAGCACTGATGATTTGAAGTATGCTTACAAGGACGTGGGTGGTTGGAATACTGAGTCCGTTGACAGTGCTGGTGATGTTGGTAGATACTCCTCTCTGGCCTTGGATGCAAGTAGCAACCCCCATATCAGTTATTATGATAATACGAATAACAACCTGAAGTACGCTTATGTGGCTGCAATAATAGTATCATTAGCTCAAACTTACTACCTCCTAGCATAAAATGAAGTTGCTTTTAGTAGTCTTAACAATTCTACAATGCTATTGGTACGGAGGAAATGGGGATGGGTATCTAGGAAAAAGACACGCCGCCAGTTGGCACGGGGAAACCTGTGAGGGATTCCCAGAAGTCGTAGACGAGGTTCATTATGGTATTGCTCTCAACGGAATCCCATTTTGTGAGAAAGTCACATTAGAAATAATAGATATTCCTGAATGGGCCGAAGAAGAATATTCATATCTGATTGGAAGAACAGTCGAAGCAGTAGTTATAGATAGAACCCCCTGGCAGTTTGTGGATATGTGGCCAGCAACTGCTAGAGCGTTGCTCGGAGAAGATTACCAAAGAGTTGGAACTGCTACAGTCAAGATTTGGAGAGAATATGAAAGCCAAGATCACTGGGGATTACGTAAGTATTTGCGTCTTGTCCCTGGAGAGGCCAGAACAACTCAAGATTTGCCTCGAAAGTATTATCGCTAACACCAAATATCCCTATGAGTTGGTCGTTCACGACGATGGATCAACTCACCCAGAGGTTTACCAATATCTCCTGAAATTACTCCAAGAAGACAAGATTTCAACTGTAATCTTCGGAAGTCCCCCTGGCTACAATACTGGGGTAGGAACTCCGATGCAGAGAATGTTTTCTATTGCCCACGGGAAATATATCGTCAAGTTAGATAACGACACACATGTCAAAAAGGGGTGGCTGGCTCAATCTGTCAGGGTATTCGAAACTTTTCCTGAGGTCGTTTGGTTGGGCCTCATGCGATGGAAAGAAACCGACGATCTGACTCTGATTCGGACAGAAACAAGGGACGGATTAACTGTAGAGTTGAGGTGGAAAGCTATTACGACGGCGTTCATGATTAAACGAGAAGACTTGAAGGGTGACTTGCCTGAGTTTTCGACTAGCTTATCAGACGATGTGACTATATGTGGCGCCCTTTACCCCGCCCTTTGTTTGTGTCGATCAGACGAAAGGCCCCCTTTAGATTTGTTAGAAGAGGGCTGGTTAGTGACAACTGTCCCAAAAGATGACAAAATTTCCCCTATTCCTGGTAGGTCTTTGGTAAATATCTGTGACAACGCAGGGAATTTATACAGGCGTCCGTTTCATTTCCATCCTCGGGTATTTGGAGATTTCAATAAGTATAAGGTCGAAGTGGCGCGACAGGGGGGTAAGCCTTTCGGACGACCGCTTTCTCTCATAGATTTGCCACCCCTCGATGAGATCGGGATCGGAGACAAGAAAAGTTTTAGGTTGAATCAAAAATCATCGGTAAGAGAGGAGTAGAATGCTGGACGAAGCTGTGATCGGAAACCTTGAGGAATTGGTTGCAAAATACGAAAGCCCTGAGTTTGGGTGGTGTACCTTTGAGGATCGAAGGTGGCTTACGAGAGTCGTTCAGAGCCTTCCAGAAAGTGCCTTGATTGTAGAAATAGGAACTTTCAAAGGAAAGGCGACTGCTGTCATGGCCCTCGCCTGTTTGGGGTCGGATAGAAGAATAATTACTATTGACCCCTTTGTAGAGTATACCCACCACTCCGGGAACCCTGCGACTTTGGCGTTGGGGATTCATCAGTCTTGGGAGGAGATTTATCAAGAGTTTTCTGATCTCTTCAAGGACGTTCCCACTGTTTCCCACATTCGCAAGACAAGTGAACAAACTGCCAAAGATTGGGGTGAAGGCGAGATCGACATGGTTTGGATCGACGGCCATCATTCTAAAGAGATGGTTTTGCTTGATTTGAATTCGTGGTGCCCCTTAGTCAGAGAGGGTGGAATCGTTAGTGGGCATGACTGGAATCTCGAATCGGTTCGGCAAGGTCTCGCGGCATATACCAAAGACAAAATCATCAACGTAGAAAGCCAGGGACAATGCTGGTCTTTTATCAATGTCAAGTAAAAAGAACAATTAGAAGACGGGGCGTCTCACCAAAAAAAAAAATAAAAAAGGAGTGAGAACAATGTCAAACAACAGAATACTACAGATCATTTTGGTTGCCGTTGTTGCCATCGGTGCAATGGTGGTTTACCAAGTAGTGCAACCAAGTGCTGAGCAAGAGATTCTAGCCAAATTTGATTATCTTGTTCGGCGACAAGACGCACTTGACAAAGAACTAGGGAAGCTGGGAGAAGTGCCAGAGGAAAAGCTAGAGTCCTTGACGTTGGTGTTTCTTCCAGGACAAGGCGCAGACTTAGCCAAGAGGAAGAAAGAATACGGCCCATTTATTGAAGAGGCCAATAGGAATCTGGGCTTCGAGATGAATGTTGTTGTTGCGTCCAACTACGAGACCGCTGTTTTGGCGCTTTGTACTGCTAGAGACCCTTTGATTGCAGGTCTGGGTCCCGCGACTTTCTTCCAGGCAAAAGAACAGTGTGAGGTTAACGCCATTCTCCGTGAAGTGATGACTACTGGCGAATACTATCGAGGCGTCGTGATAGGAAGGCCGGGACTGTGGGAAGAGCCGTTCACCCTTGAGCAAGTGAAAGGAAAGACGGTAGCGTTTGTTTCCCCCGGAAGTTCCTCAGGCTACGTCATGCCAGTAGTGATGCTTCAAGATGCTGGTGTAGGCTTGAGTGACTTGGGAAAATACGCTTTCTTGGGAAGCCACTCCAATGTAATAGAAGCGGTTCTTAACGGGGCGGTAGATGTGGGGTTTACCTATGACGCAATCCTTGAGAAAGCGAACAATGAAGGTGTGGCCATCGAAGGCGAAAACTATGTCTTCTTGACAGAGTCCGAACCAATTTATCAAAACCCGTTCACAGTGAGGGCAGATCTTCCCGAGGCTTTCAAGAAGCAAATCCAAGAAGCTTTCACCAACATCTCACAAGAAGCCCTCGACCAGTGCCCGATCCTAGAAGGGTTTGTGTTGGCAGAAGATTCTGACTACGACTACTTTGGAAAGATTTACCAGGCGGCAAAAGAGATTAAAGAGTAATGGACGCGCCCCGTCTTCTAATTGTTCTTTTGATTCTTTCGTGCGTCTTTTTGATTGCCACGGGCACAATATCAGATTTCATCGAGGGTGTGCCCAGATCTTGGAAGTATCTTTCTAGATTAGGACACCCCTCACCCGATGGTTGGCAAAGAATTACCAAATCCATCGTAGAGACTTTGTTTATGTCGTTTTGCGGCACCACCTTGGCGATGGTCTCTGCGATTCCATTATCTTATTTTGCCACTCGAGGACTCTCCAATAAAGTTAGTTATCTCGTGAGTCGGGTCATCTTGACTTTTCTGCGAAGTATTCCAATGGTCATTCTCGGAATTTTCTTCGTAGCAACTCTTGGGCTGGGAACGACAGCCGGGGTCATGGGACTCTGGATTCACACCACGGGGGTTTTTGGAAAATACCTCTCTGAGTTCCTAGAGGCGACCGACCCCCTTTTGCTAGATGCGGCGGCAATAGACGGAGCCTCGACTTGGCAATGTTTTTGGTATATTCTATTGCCTGTAGAGATCAACGAACTCTTGACCCTTCTTCTTTACTACTACGAAGCGAATTTTAGAGCAGCAGCTATTCTCGGGTTTGTTGGGGCGGGGGGGATCGGAATGGAATTGGCCGCCGCTGTAGGATCGTTTGATTATGGGCGGGTGAGTTTTGTCATTATCTTAATCGTAATGACTGACGTGATTATAGATTTCTTGAGTAGAATACTCAGAAGCAAAGCGTTGGAAGAAATGTAAAAGCCTTTGTACAATTGTTTCTCTCGGTAATTTGGTGACTACCATATCTTTACCCATGGACTGCGAATTCCGGGAGAGAAACGCACTCAAATGGTTCCTACCTATAGAAACATATTGAAACACCTTGAATATCAAAAGGTGAGAGATGTCTGGGGGAAAAGAGCGGATGAAAGCAATTCTTTTGGCGGCAGGGTTAAGTTCACGTCTGAGCGGGGGAGTTCCAAAAACTCTCCTCCCTCTTTACGGCCAAACTACAATAATCGGCCACACTATTTTGCAACTAGACAAGCTGGGATTCAGCACGATGGTCGTGGTTGGGTATAGGGCCCCATTTTTCCTCAGCACCCTATCAACCAGTGTTTCTTTTGCTTACAACCCGATCTATGCTTCGACCTCTACTCTGTATTCTCTGAAGATCGCCGTCGATTTGCTCAAGGAAGAAGACCCTGTGTTGGTTGCTTATGCGGATCAGCTTATTGGTATGAAGACCCTGAAAAAGCTCATTCAAGTACCTGATTCTGTTCTGGTGACGCCTTTGACCCCAGAAGTTGAGGCTGAGTATGCCTTGCAGGTTCGGGAGGGTAAAATCATCAAGGCTATCCCCTTCAAGAAGTTCCCTGATTGGGGGAAGAAATTCTATGGATTTGGGGGGTTTGCTTTTCTTAGTCAGTCAGTATTATCAAGGCTGGAAAATCTTGACCCAGACGTTCTCGCCCATAGAGACCCCCCGATGATCTTCGAGGGTTGCCTTTCTATCGTGGGAAAGTGCGAAAATGTAAACAATCCTGTGGGTTTGATTCGGGTTAGACAGAAGTTAAGGGGGGGTGTCTTATGAGCCTTCGACCATTTAATCCAGAAAAAGATAGGTCAGTTTTTGCAGACAAACGCTTGTTTAAGTTCATGGGAGATCGGTTTGAACGAGTTACTAAGTTCCAAGAATTTCTTGAAGCTTTTCAGAATCCCGATCTTTTCTTTGTCTTTGATTTAGGCGGGCCAGGTTCAGGACATTATGGCCACAAGGGCACAAAAGGCAGACGTGGTGGAAGTGCCCCAGGGACTTCTGCAATAGGGGTGGCAAGAAGAGCTGAAAAAATAAGTCAACAACCTGGTAAGAAAGGTGATAGTATTCCTTCTTGGGACGTGCATGTAAAAAATCTTAATGAAGAATTCGGGGACTGGAACGAGAAAAAATCCGCCGCTTTACGGCAGGAATTAACAGAAGGAATGAGCCAAGCTGTTTCAGGGTCGATTAGACAGCACTTAAAAGCCGAACATAAAGATTTTAGTGAAACTTTTAAGACAGAAAATATCGAGAACTTGGGGGAAGCTTTATCAACAGGGGATATTAATAATGAATTAGCAAGAATTGAACGGGCTACTCAGTGGGATTTATACCACCGGACAGGGGGACAAGAAACAGTCAAATTATATCATGGATCTTCTTTTGGAGATGGAGAGGTACCAGAGTGGACATCTTCTGTTAAATCAAACTTTTCAATGACAGAGTCTTATGATCAGGCTTATAGCTTTGCAAGTTGGGAAACCGGCACTGTTTTAGAATTAGAAATTCCAATTAGTCAGATAAAAATGAGTTGGCGGACTATAGATTTTGGACCAGGCTACAAAGAATACGAATATATTATCAAAGCGGGTGATTACTCAAAAGGTGCGAAATCGTATTCGGTAGATAATTTCAAAGCATACTTTGATTCTTCTATCAGAATGAATAAATCAAAGATAACAGAAAAGAGGTTATAATGACATCACTAAACGAAATATCAGATAAGTATAAAGAGTTTATTAAAGCCGTTCAGAAATCGAGTAAGCTAACGAAAGAGCGATCTACAGCTTTGGCACTTTTTTTAGCGTCAGAAAAAGAAAATGGGTTCAAAAACCTTACGAAATCGTTGTCCTAATGAATATCTCTACTCGGGAAGTGATTGTCAACGATAAGTGGGGACGAGTTACCAGGGCTTCTTACAAGAAAGCTGCCGGAGATTATCAACATTGCTTCACAGAAAAAAAGGATTGGCAGATTGAGGAGAGAGTACGATTTGCTAAGTTGGTTCAAAAGAATACAAACATAGCCCGACCACCAATCATCGATCTCGGCTGTGGGGATGGGAAGGATTTAGAGATTTTCTGGAACGTCGGGTTGTTGCCTGTCGGGTTAGATTATGCGGAAGAAATGTTGAAGATAGCCAAGAAGCGGTGTCCCTACGCTTTAACCCTCCAAGGAGATTTGAGGAAACCTCTTACTTTTATTCCTGATAAGGTCTTTCAAGGCGCTTGGAGTTGCTCAGCTCTCCCTCACATTCCTAGAAGCGAGTTGCCAGGGTTGTTTGAGGAAGTAAAGCGGATATTGGTTGATAGAGGGGTTTTTTACTTGTCGGTGCGTTCAGGGGAACCAGGATTGTACAAAATCCCTTACCTTGATGTTGAGGTTTACCGGGAGAAATATACAGAGGAAGAGTTGTGCTTTTATCTAGAAGAAGTGGGATTTTCCATTTTAGATTCCCAAACAACGATGACAAAAACTGATCTGTACCCAACGATTTTTGGACAGAAGGGGAAAGACATTAGGCCAGCTGTTCTATCCAGTGATTAGGAAACACTTTGGTCTCTGTGTGTGCTTGACCAGTTGGTAAATTTCGCGAGTCCATCCAGGCAAGCCAGAGACATCTTACAAAGTCCTTTGCAACCCGTCTCATTGCCCTTTTGTGAGGTTTCCACTTGGGGTCAGGGCCGTCACGGTTGATATAATAGTCTTTATATTGGTTATACAACTGGCGTCCAAAACAATCATATTTTACAAAGCTAGAAGATACTTTGAACAATGTCATCCGTAAACTTCCATTCCAGTTAGCCCTCTGTCCTTTCTTGCGGCGAGGGGCTTCACCGTCAACAACGTGCTCACCACAGTAAGCCCATAACTGTCCCACGGTATTAAATCTTTCAGGGCTGCCTAGCCCAGACATAAGTGAGGCGGAAAGAAGTGGTCCAAGTCCCTTGACGTGTTTTAACCAAGTGTTGTAGAAATGGTTGGCTTTGAGCATGACAACAATGTAGTTTTTCAACTTGGCTTCTGTATCCTCGATGTCTTTCAGGGCTTGACAGGCATAAGTTATAGGGAGGTCCAACCGCTCATAAGCCCCAATGCGATTTGACAGAGCCCTGCGGTGGTTTTGTACAGCATAGAACTCACGGGTTAGGAGCTTCAACTCACCCATATCGGCGGTGATGTTGTGTTCAGTGTTATGGCAAAGCTTGCAGGCTGGCGCCAGGCTGAGCGGCTCGTTGTTGGAGTGGTTGTAGTCGAGGTGGTGAGCATCTGTAGCCTTGCGGTCGCAGCCCTCAGCAGCGCAGGTTTGCTTACCCGCACGAATAGAGATACGAAGCGTGTTGATAGTCAACTTGTTTGTACTTTTCCAGTTCATCAGACGTCTCTTGCTAATGACGGTACATTTTTGATAGGATGAACCTGCCGATGTTACACTTGCAGGGAGCTCATTTCGAAGAGGGGTGACAAATCAAGTAAGGGCGACCCTGCAAGGCTGTAATACTATAGTCAGCACAAGAGTAATTAGGCTGACAAGTGATACAAGGGCAAGCCCATATCAGCATTCTTGTTCTCGCCCCAGCTTTTCACGAATGGCTTCTAGAATGAAAGTGGTGATACCTCGACGCTCACAAAACTTCTCAAGTTGCTTCCAGAGAACTACTGGGATACGGATTAGAAATTGATGTGTTGCTGAGCTCATTTTGGATCCCTTCCTGTGTTTGTTGTATATAATTATAGCATGACTTAGGAGTATAGTCAAATCGGTGGGAGAAGAAACTTGGCATTAAAAGGGGTCTAAATCTTGGGGGGAAACTTTTTATGAGTCTTCGACCATTTAACCCAGAAAAAGATAGGTCAGCTTTTGTAGACAAGCGTCTATTTAAGTTTGTTGGGGATAATCAATTTGAACGGGTTGTTAATTTCCAAGGATTTCTTCAGGCCTATAAAAATCCTGATCTTTACTTTGTTTTTGACGAAATGTTGGGGGGCCCCACAAGTGGACACCGCGGGCACAAAGGTGTCCCCGGCTATCGTGGGGGTTCGATGCCAAGTAGCGGAAGGGCAAACTTTGCTGCCGTAAGTGCAGCCGTTGAGAAAAACACACTGCAGGCCGACCCTAACGATGATCACTTTATAGGTGCTTATGAATCCCACCGGATGCTTATTCCAGGAGATGGAAGGGTCATTCGAAAGCCGGTTGGCTCAGGCACACCATATTATATGGCTGAAAATGAGATGGCAGCTTACGATGTAAGTGAAGCACTTGGTTTCGATTTGGTGCCTCCCACAGTTTTGGAAAAGAAAGAAGGAATAGCAATTACATTTACTACAGCATCAGTACAGGCGTGGGACGATAATAGTAAAATGGCTGGAGAATATTCAGTTGCTGATTGGGTTGATATGGCAGAGAAAAACCCAGATCAGTTCAGGCAGTTAGCTTTATTTGATGCTATTATCAATAATATAGATAGGAGTTCCAGCAATTGGCTTATAAGAAATGACACAGGTAAAATAAGGGCAATAGACAACGCCATGGCGTTTGGCGGGGGCAGGTTCTTCTTGAATGACAGTATGAACGCTCTCTACAAGAAGACCTCAGGTAGTAGCATTCTGAAGATTACAAGTAAGGAGAAGTCTAAGATAGATAGTTTACTAGCAAACGACGCCTTTTGGAAGTCTACACCACTAGATAAAAACCAAAAGGGCGGTTTGAGAGGTCGGTTGGAGATTCTATCTAGGGATGGCGAGTATGATGTGGACAAAGGTCTACTCGCCCCGAGGGGGGGCTTAAATGAAACGGGCAGATTTCTGGCAGCGTAACGATAAAGGCTGCAAGATAATTGCTACTTTGGGGTGGGACGGAAATCGTTCTAAGTGGGGCGGCCCCCAGATAGAGCTTGTTAAACGCGCACTTAAACAGCCTTTCAGTCAATTGGATGGTAGACCATTTAACCTTTCTAAAGATTGGGATAAGCTAGAAAAGCTAATTTCGGGAAGCCGCTTGTGGGCTGTTTTTAGATAAGAGATCATCCTGGCAGCATAGATGCGAGGAAATAAAGTTCTTATAATTTCGCCTTTTTCTTTCTCTTTTTCTTTAGTTAGTACTGTATGTATATCCTCCCCTCCCCGTGTTGGATTATAACCGTTTTCAAATAAAAGTCAACTGAGAAACAATGGTTTACCTTAAATTATTCACATGAATATTCACATTATTAATTGGGTGACTTCTTAGTGAGTCTTAGTGGTGAAACACTGTTGTATCACAGAGTGATTAACACAGAAGAGCGGTTTAAGGGGTTCTTAGCACTAAGAAATAGGTGTTTTAAGATGTTTGCGGAGTTGTCAAGACATCTTTTTGGTAGGTCAGTGAAAAGCGCCCCCCATCGGTCTTGGGGTGATAGGCTTGTCGGAGGGCCACAACAGCCCAAAGCCTGCTGGGAGGCTAGTCACTCACCACAAAACTCACAAAATTCAAACATGATGTCTTCTACAAATTCCACGTAGTAAGCATCGCCTGGGTGAATCTTGCGCCCGCAGTCTATACAAGTTTTCTTTTTTTGTGCAACCTTTCTCATCGTTAGCTCCTTCAAGCTAGTTCAAAGCGTCAAGGCTGATATTCCAGTGGTTTTTGTCTAAGTATTCACGGCCCTTATCAGTCACCTGGCAGTGCTTATTGATATAACTATTGCCGATTAGGGCGTCAAGCATTTTCACCCATGCTGACCGCGTAACCTTGTTGCCCTGATTGTTACGATACTTGAACCCTCCAGTTAGGTGGACGTGAAGCAGTTGGGCTTTTTGGTAGTCTGTCATTGTCTTGACCCTTTCAAATTTGGCCTAGTATCTTCTGGGCGGTCTTAATGCCGAATGATGTGATATAGCCATATTGCTTGCCGTTTGTGATGTTCGGGGTGCTTTTGACATTGATACGTTTGTCGGTGAAAAATACCAGTGCTGGCGTGCTTGTTACTGATACGGTGAAACCTTGTGCTACCAGGTAATCTTGCATTTCACCCTTGAGCTTTTGTTTGTAGATTGCTCGCATTATCTTTGTTCCTTTCTCTTCAAGGTACTTATATTATAGCATAAAATCAAAGAAAAGTCAAGGGTTTAACCTTAAAATATTGGTACCAATTTCTTGGAAAAGCCCTAATTTTACCTATGAACCTTGTCTGAATATTAAAATATGAAAATGAACTGTGGAAGGGCTTTGGAAGCTTTAGATTTTGTCCTATTGACAGGTCAGAGAAAAGCACTCTCAGTCAGTTTTGAGTTGGTCAAAAGGCTTATAGAAATGGATAAATGGGGACAAACTATCAATAAAGCTTACAGCAGCGCTGCTGATCTTTACAACCAGCTTTATCTCGATTGCCCTGATTGGCAGTTGGTGGAGAGACAGCATTTCGCCGAGTTGGTGAAAGAAACTGGATTATCAATGTTGGACGTCGGTTGTGGACCAGGACGAGATTTAGCTATTTTTTCAGGTTTGGGGTTACACCCTGTTGGGACGGATTTCTCGAAGGACATGCTTGAACTAGCCAAGGAGTCTTCGTGCCCACTTGTCGAAGCCGACGTTAGAAAACCTCTGCCTTTTGTCGACTCCAGATTCTCGGGGGTTTGGGCTTGTTCTGTGATTCCCAACATCCCCTACAATGAATTCGACGGTTGGCTTGTCGAAGCTTACCGTGTTTTGATGCCTGGGGGGATTTTGTTTATCTCGGCAAGAAACGGGAGAGAAGGAAAGGTTGTGATTCCTTATCTGAACGATATGGTAACTTTCCGCGCCTGTTATTCTTTGCAAGACATAGTGGGTGGAGTTTCCTGTCTTCTCGATATCTTGGAAGCAGACATTATCAAAGAATATCCAACTGTCATCGCCCGTAAGAGGTTGAAATGAGGGATTTTGTAATTATTCCTGCCGCCGGGGGGGTCAAAGATTTCTGGAAACCTGTTTCTCTACTCTCACTGGGGAAGGAGACAGTTATCTCGCGTCTTTTGAAACAATTGAGGCGGTCAGGGGTATATCCCGTTATAGCCATAGGGAGTCCCGGAGAGAAGGGGTGGCTACAGAGCCACGTAGACGAATTTAGAAAAATGCCGGTTTGGAAGGAGCTGATAACTTCCCCCCACGTTAACGAGAGGTCACCTTTACGGACGGTTGAATTCCTTCTCAATCACCTTGCTAGTAACAAGAATAGGCTAAAGGCAGATTTCAAAAGTAAGATTTCTATCTTTTTTGCAGACTGGATTTTTACTGACGGCTTGTTGGTGGAAACCCTCTCATATCCGGCACCTAGTTCGTTTTCACACATCTATGATGAGTGGGGGTTAGTTATTAGGCTGGAAGATGTACCCGCTTTCCTCAAATTCAGTGGGAGATTCAAATCAATTGGCAGCTTAACACAAGATAAAGACGGATTGAAAGCTTTGGGGTTTCAGTTGGGGTTAGGTTCGCAGAATAATGCCCCCGACAGGTTTTGTGAGATTGATCTTGTACACCACTATGAACTTGCTTTTAGATTAGTAGCTAAAGAATGGGGGGGAGCTACGCGAGAGGGCAGGCCGCTGAGGAATATTGAAGACTGGGGTATCATCCCTGCTGCTGGTGGAGTTTATAGACATTTTTGGAAACCTCGGGCTTTATTAACTCTAGGGGATAACAGTTTAATTGGGAGATTGATAGAACAGTACAAGAAAAATGGGGTTTACCCGGTTGTGGGTATTGGTTCGGCGGGACCTCGGGAAGGAAAGGGGAAGTTTCGGGTTGATCTCCCCTGGTCTGAGAAGGACGTAAAAGATTTTAAGGAGCTACCCTGTGAGGTTTTGGTAACCCCCCACCACAATGAGCGAGGGCCTCTCAAGACGATTGTCTTTTTGATGGAGCACTTGTTAGAGAACTTTGACGTGAAAGATGAAAGTAAGGTCTATATTACTTATGGAGACTATGTTTTTTCAGACAAGTTGTTCGGGGAAGTCCTTAGACATCGTGCCTCTTCCTACTCTTTTCTTAAAAAACGGGATGGGTTCGTGGGAATTCTAACTGGGGCGGTTATGAAGGATTTTGTTGATCTTTGTAAACAATGGCCCGATATTAGCTCTCCATTGATTCTTCACGAGACAGTTCCCGGGAAACTCAAGTCAATTGGGCTTGAAGAAGTTCCTTCAATTAGACTTCCGGGGCCAGATTTTATAGAGGTGGATGATCCTGGTGGTTATGAGCACGCAATAAGGTTGGTGGCACATGAAAATAAATCTCGGATGTGGTAGAAGAGTTTTGGAAGGTTTTATCAATTGTGACATTAGAGAACTTCCTGGAGTTGACGAGATCGTAGACATTACAAAAAGGTTGCTTTGGGAGAATGGTGTTGTAGACGAGATAGAAGCGTCTCATATTCTCGAGCATTTTGAGGCCCACAAGACGAAGAAGATTTTGGCAGAGTTTATCAGGGTTCTCAAACCCGGCGGAATAGCTAATATTGAAGTCCCCAACATGGGAGCTGTTTTCAAAAGGTGGCAAGTTGCAGACCACAAAGAAAAGTGGTTTCATAGTGGGTCAGGAGATAGAAGATTTCCTTCTCTGTTTCATTACATTTGGGGACAGGGAAATGTCGAGGGGGGCCAATGTCATCTACGGGGTTTTGACCAGGAATGCCTAGAACGCCTCATGGGGGATGCAGGGTTTATCAATATCGTCGAGACAAGATCTCGGATAGGGCATTCGGTTAGATTGCAGGGAGAAAAACCAGGTTCTTAAAAGGAGTCTCATTGTGGCTAGAAGTTTCTGGAAAGATTTGTCTGAGTTTTGGGACGCACTCGATGCTTGGGAGTGGCAACAGTTGGGGGGAAATCTAATGAAGACAGGTGCAACTACTTTTTGAACTTAGGAAAAAGAGGGGGCGAAGTTACGCCTCTCGGACTTTATCTTCTTGGCGGGTTGGTGATCTAATGTACGAATATAATCTTGGACTTCGGTTTCAATCCATAGCGAGACAACACGCGCAGAAAACGGCCCTCTGGTTCAGTGAAAATGATACTGTCAGTTATGAGGAATTAGACAGGACGGCGAATCAGATAGCTCGCTTGCTTCTCGACTTGGGGGTAGTTCCAAATGACGTGATTTGTTTTCCAGGAAAAAAGTCTCTCTTCACGTTCGCTAGTATGATTGCTTGTCTGAAAATTGGTGCGATTTATTCTGTTCTTGACCCTGACAATCCTCCCAGGCGTTTGTACAAGATACTTTTGACCTGCAACCCCAAATTTATTATCGAAGAAGATGATCCCAAACTTGAAGGATATAGTGGTGAAGTTTTGTCACAGACCCGCGACATCACTGGAGCAAATCCTGCATATATCATGTTCACATCAGGCTCTACAGGATTCCCGAAGGGCACAATGATGACCCACGACAGTGTCTTAAATTTGATTGATTGGAGCAAGGAAACCTACGGGATTTCTCACGAAGACGTCTTGACAAATGTGAACCCTTTGTTTTCTGATAACTCAGTTTTCGACATCTATTCAGCCCTGTTTACGGGGGCCTGTCTCGTGCCGTTTACCAAAGAAGAAGTCAGGGACCCGAAACTTTTGGTTGAAAAGGTCGACAAGGCGAAGTGCACACTTTGGTTTTCAGTTCCGTCGCTGTTGATCTTTCTACAAACTATGAAAGCCACGGACGGAAAATACCTTAGGTCTATTCGTCGGTTCATATTTGGTGGCGAGGGGTACCCGAAAGCCAAACTAGAAAAGTTGTATGATACCTATGTAGACTCAGCAGAGTTCTTCAACGTCTCTGGCCTGTTGGGAAGTCGGGATTTGGGTTTGCCATCCGAGACGAATTATCAATTAAGATAGAGGAGAAAAATGGCCAAGAAACGGTTCTGGACTGATCCGAAAGAATCGCAAGACGCCCTCGCAGCTTGGGAATGGACAGAGAAAGAAGGAAAAACTAGAGAAGAGGGCTACAATTATTTTTTGAGCTTAGGGAAAGGTCGAGGTCAGAGTTACGCAACTCGATCACACGGTTCCTGGAGAGGTCGAATTTCTACACTTTTGAGACGGCCAGAGTTGGTAAACGATTTAGAAGAATCTGATTTAGATGAGATAATAAGAGGACTGTTACTTAAAGAGCCTCAAACATTAGAAAGTTTGTCTACAATTGTTGATCGTTCAAAAGTGTCAGTTCGTTCTGCTTTGGAAAGACTGAAGGCTGTGGGATTCGAGATCAGATTGGACGAAGAAGCAGCTGTGATGGATACAAGTCTTCGTCCAACAGAATGGCGAATAGACCTAACCCCATATTATGGAGAATCGTTGAAATTCGGTTTGATTAGCTGTACCCACTTTGGCAGTCAGTGGAGACAGCTTAAAGAACTCCAAACATTCTACAAGATTTGCGAGAGAGAAAAGGCGCGACTAGTTCTCCACGCGGGGGACTTAATAGATGGGGTTAACATGTATACAGGACAGCGATTCGGACTTTATGCCCACGGATCGGACGCTCAAGCCGATGACGTCGTCCAAAATTATCCCAAGTCCAATATCCCAACTCTAGTCTTGGGAGGAAACCACGACTTTTCTTTCCAGAAATCGTCTGGCGAGAATGTTGTGAGACGGATTTGCGGAAAACGTGACGATTTAGAATATGTAGGAATGCAGTCCGCCACATTTTTTCTTCCGGGGTCGGACTTGGAAGCCAATTTGATTCACAAACGCGGCGGGGTTCCTTACGCCCGATCTTACGCTGCACAAGTAATAGTCAGAAATATGCCTCCCGACAAGATGAAACCTATCTTGGGAGTTGGGGGGTTGCATGTGAATGATTATCTGTACTATCAAGACCAAGACATCTTCACCATTCCCTGTTTTCAAGGCCAAACACCGTACCTGAAAGCCAAGGGACTATTCCCTGAGGTCGGGGGGTGGATCATCGAGGTCTTTTTAGCGGATGACGGGAAGATTCATCGGCGAAAATTTGAGTTAGTTACCTTTGAGACTGCGATTGGGCCAGTGGAGAAGGAGATATAAGGAGGTACCGTGACAGAACCAACCATTAGAGAACGCCTTGCTACTCTGGCAGAGAAAGTAGAAAACCTGAATGGGGAGGTTGGCACACTAATTACAAAGTGGGATGAAATAAAGCTGCCAGAAAGATTGGCGCTTTTAGAGAAATTCACTACTAACCACTCCAAGATTCCGGAGCGTGTTACAAAGTTGGAGCAGGAGTTTAAGTGGATAAAAAGGCTGGGCCTACTTATCTGCGCTGAGTTGCTTGCCCTGATTATCAAGTTGTTTGTCTTGGACTATCTCTAGTTGGGTGTTTTGTGGTTAAAACTAAAGTCTCGGCAAGTTGCCGGGGCTTTTTGTTTCGTACGTTTGAACATTTTAATATTTGACTGAATTTCATACCTAAAAATCATGTCTTTAACGAAAATTGATTCGAATATTTTAAGGTAAAAGGCTTGACTTTTCTTTGATTTTATGCTATAATGTGTGTATAAAATAAAGGAGGAAGAAATGACTAACGGAGAGCGAGCTAAGATTAAGGAAAAAGCCGACCTCAAAGCGAAAGCCTTTTTTGACTCCCGGAGGAAGAAACGAGCAGAGAAACAACCTCAAGACCTCCCCACGAAGAAGCAAAAGCCTACTATTTGCCCCATCCACCACAAGCGATTTGATGAGCACTGGACGCCCTCCCGAGGAACATATTACACCTGCCCGATCTGCGGAAGAAACCCCGAGGAAGCTTTGAGAATTGACAGCCTCAACGGAAAAGAGAAAGACGAAACCTTAGAGCAGAGACTTGAGAGACTTGCCCATGATCTCGCGAAGACGGAAGAAATAGACTACAAGGACGCTTTTGAAAAGATTATGAAAACCTCAGATGGATTACGCTACCAACAATACCAGAAAGAAGCAGCACGCAAAAAAGCGCAAGGAAACCCCTTTTGGGGATAGGAAAGCGAGAGCCTAAGGAGGCAGCGATGCCAAGCCCATTATTACAGATTTGGAATAAACTCTCCCCCAAAGCCCAGAAGTTCTACGAGATCTTCTGGCGAACCAAGACAGGTCACAAATACATAGACACAGCAAACTTCCAATTCATTCTGCCCTCGTTTGGTGAAGACTCTGCCCACATGGGAATGCTCTGGAAGAGGGGTTTTGACCCCGATAAGCAATCGTAGATTATCAAGAAGGCGAGAGCCGAGGAGGGTAAATGAGGGTGATAGGCAAGAGATTTAGGGATAAGAAGCCCAGACAAGGGACGATAGCCAAAATGACTCGAAAATCTGTGGGCCGCCTGGTAGTTATTCGCTATACAGATGATGGCTATCAAATCAATCCCAAAGGAACTGGCACGAAAGAGTTGGATTCTGGAGTTGAAGAATCCATAAGAAGTAATCTGATTTTTTCCATTAGTGGAAGATTTCCAATAGTGCCAGAAGGTCTAATTAGAGCGGGGATTCTAGTTTCATTTGAGGGCTTCTAGATAGATTATCAAGGAGGCGAGAGCCGTGGGAGAGAGAATGTCAGATAATCTTGAACAAATCAAATCTAATATCAAACGGGCACGGGCCTATCTTATTCGAGTACAGGAGGGCCGGGCTAGATTGGCAGGTGCATTGTCTGGGGCTATTGGAGTCAACACTGTAGAAGTTGAGTTCCCGGAGCCCGACATTGCACACGACTACTTGTGCATATTCGGCCGTCGTGTGGGGGAGCCAACAGTGTACCGATTATCATTTGGTCGTCAATTGAAATGGGTGGGAATTTCACATCCTTGGGGAGTGAGGCCAAGCGACATCGTTGTGGAGGAAGAAGATGCCAGGACGAAATGACTCTTGCCCCTGTGGTAGTGGTCGAAAGTACAAAAAGTGCTGCATGAGAAACAACCAAAACAATCGGAATCAACGTATAGTTGCAATTCGGGGGCAGCAGAAACGCAACATGGAGTTTGCCCGTCAATATTGTACGGCGTATCAGGTTTGGGGCTTAAGGGGGCAAATAGAAAAGAGGGTGGATGTTAAACGATAACATGAAACGTGCACTTTTTGAAGTGGCTTGTGGAGTACGAAAATACAAAGATGGGTATCGTTCAGTTGACGACCTCGAACCCGTAGATGGACGATCTCTCGAAGCATTATCTAGACGTGGATTAGTTAATTGGAAGTCAACGGGGGCATCGCGACAAGTTATCAAATTGGGACTTACGGAAAAAGGAAAACAACTCTTCGATGAATTGGAAGATGAGTTGTGGAGTAAATTTAGAAAGAAAGGATATTGAAAAGTGAAGGCTAAATGGTATGGGGGCTGGCGTATTCCATCAGAAAAAGAGTTAGCTAAAAGAAAACGTTTGAAAGAATTACGGTTAAATCGTCAGTGCAAAGCACTAGCAGTATTGACCACACTGAAAAAAGCCGACGCAATAACGATTATTGCGGGGCTGAAAAACTGGAGTCGCGTGGAAGCCACGACGTGGGTAGAGCAGCATAGAGGAGAATGAAAATGGCAAGAAGAAAAAGACCAACAGGTCGGATAGAGAGCGAACAGATCGTTGAAAATGGGCTATATGGATTCGGTTTTTACCACCCTGGCCCTCAAGAACGGCTTTGTTATAGACCAGAAGAAGCCACTAGAGTTATAGCACCTTTTGGGGAGTGGGTATTTGTACTTCGTAGCATTCCTGTTGAAACTCCTCCCATACCAGGCTGTGGGTACTGGGCAATTCCTTGGACAGATGGAAAAGAAGGGTATAAAGACGGGAGGTACTCGATTCGGATTTCGCTTTCTGATGGTGGATTTGTGCGGTTGTGGCCCTACGAGTATACGATCCTTCCTCAAGAGGAAATTGACAGGGCGTTGTCTGATGGAGAACTCATTTTCCATCCAATGGGTAGCACAAAGTTATTCTACGACGTGCCTGAAATCCAAGACATGGTTGGTGCCCTGATGTTGGATGGCTTGAGTTTAGCGCAGGCAATCTATGAGCTAGCCGACGTTCAAGACGAAGTATCAATAGAACAAATCCCCGCGCCAGGTTGGTTTGAAGCAACATTTAGTTTGCCTTGGGCTTAATTGGTTGACGAGCTAGAAAAGCGTCTGAAATAATCTGATACTTGAAGCATTCAATATTTTAAGGTTCGGTCAGATTTCATACCTAAAATTCGGGCTTTTAACGGAAATTCATTCTCATATTTTAATGTAAAACCCTTGACTTACGACTGATTTTATGCTATAATGTGTATAGGATAAAATAAGAGAGGCGAGAGCCGGGAGGTAGTCATGGTAGTAGTAACGTTGAATTTCACTAACGAAGATGCAAGATATATTGAGTACGCTCTAAGAGGTCGATATAATAAAGATAAGCGCACTGGTCTGAGTCAACTTTGCGAAATAGCAATTCGCACTGAGGTCGCAAATCAGTCTCAGAAGGAACTCAGGAAAGCTGAAGAAGCGTTAGATTAGGATTAACTGCCCACCAAGGCTGATCCGAGACAAAGAACCGTCAATCGGTGACGAGGAGGTTCGGCCTGACCCCCGGAGAGGACGTGAGCCGGCTAATGGTCAGCAAAAGGGGCATTGCCCTGATAATGGCGGTGGGCAGGATTATTATCAATAGGAGGCGCGAGCCAATGTTAAGCGAAAGAGTCAAGAAAGCCCGAAACATTGTCGAAGCAGGATTAGTTCACCAAATTCGTGATGGTGCGTGGTGGGTGCCTGGTTCAGACGGGAAAAGGTATTTAGTGACCCGCCGCAAGGGGGAACTGAGATATCGTTGCGAACTGGATTTGGGTGGGCACGGACATTCAAACTGCTTGGGGAATTCTAACGGGTACATGTGTTATCATACCTTCCAGGCCATTCTAGCTTCCGCAGCCAAACGGAAAGTTGAAGTTGCTTTCTGCAGAACAGAAAGAGACGCTGAACTTCTCACCCGATTGGGCGGCAAGGTTTATCAAGTTCGTTCAGCCCAGGGATCGGGGCGGGTCTTCGTTGTAGTTTCTTGAAAGCAGTTACTTGACTAATTTCCTCTTCTATGCTATACTGTGGGTGTTGAGGGGTGGGAGGTTTTTATTTTGGCAACAGAGGCCCGTTACTCATTAACCTGCTGTCCCTCAACAAGACAACAAGCCGAGATGGGTAACGGGCTTTTGTTTTAGCATAGATAGAGGAAGGAGAATGCAGGGAATATATCGAATAGTGAATTTAGTAAATGGTAGGTGGTATGTTGGAAGTGCGCGGGACATTGAAGAACGGTGGGATAGCCATAAGAACTTATTAAAGAAGGGGCGTGCCAACAGACACCTTCAAAGTGATTTTGATAAGTATGCCTTAGAGAATTTCAGGTTTGAGGTTCTAGAAGAAGTGAGAGGCAGTAGAGACGCTGTCTATGACAGGGAACAAGAATATCTTGATAAGTGGCTTCCGACGGGACAGCTTTATAATATAGCTCCTCTGGTGAAACGTCCTTGGCTCAAGGGTCTTAGTCATACACAAGAAACTAAAGAAAAACTAAGTATTATAGTTAGTGCTAAAATGATACTCTGGCATAAGATTCATGTTAGTCCGTGGAAGGGTGTAGTAGGCGAGGCTCACCCAAGGTTTGGGAAAAAGCACACAGAGGAGTCAAAACGGGCGTGTTCTATTGCAATGAAAGAGTGGCACAAGAATCATAAGCGTGTGGAAAAGGGCAAGCCTTATCCTGAATTTGTAAATGATGTTACAGGCGAAGTGATCCAATCAGGATCAAACCTTACCAAGATGTGTAGGGAACATGATTTGGATTATTGGACTATGAGCAGTCTAAAGGTTGGTAATACTAATTACTCTCTAAAAGGCTGGCGATTGTCTTAGAAGAGGATGGGCTTTTTAGTACTAAGAAAGGGGTGCGATGTCTGACATTGAAACTATTTCTTGTGAAGTCTGTGGGTCGCTAACACAATATCTAGAGACTAAAAGATGCAATAACTGTTGGGAAGTAGAAAGAAGGATAGACCAATACCTCAAGAGTAAAAAGGGGCTCGATTTTATCCATAACAAACTAGTGGTGTTAGATATGTGCCGTGTGGAGTCTGACAAATAAGGGGGCTAGAATGCTAAAGATGGATTGGTATTCACTTAAACAAAGGGCCTTATTAAAAGGCGTGACCTTGTTTATAAAGGGAGATGCTGACTCACCTATGATAATTGGGAACTGGGGTGGCGAAGATCACATTTTAATTCCTGAACCTTCTTTGGAAGAAACATATCAAACCTTGTTGGATTGGCTAGATTCTTTTGAGGTTAGTGATACTAGGGAAGACACAAGCAGACCGCTGCCACGGGGGGAAAGAATTATAAAAGCCCTGGAACTGGCAATGAAATTCGGTGGTATTGATGGAGGACATCATAAAATGTGGGTGATTGATCAAATGGTGCGCGCCCTCACTGGCTGCCCAATGATAGAGACAAAATCTGTAAATTGTAAGAATCCTTACACGTTTGAAAAGATGGGAGAAAGTGAAGAGTATCTTGAATGGGTAGAGGTTTGCAAGCAAGATGAGAACGGCGAAATTGTCTATGATTGGGGTGTCGGAATTGCCCCTTAACAAGTCTTATTTATTTCTAGTCCTCCTTTTTATATGGCCCGGTCAGAGCATGTGACTTATTGAAGATTGGGCTGGCCGGGCCTATAAATTAAATTTTGGAAAGGAGATTGTTATGAAATTAGAACTTGACAGGATTGACTTGAAGGAAGAATACAGCACGCAATTTACGAGGATCAATTGCAGTCAAACACGATTTGAACACTTCAAAGAAGATGTTCAAAAGGCTATCAAATCTGTTGGTCATGCGACGTTCTATGAGTTTGATCGACGTAATTATAATGTGGTTTATCCAGAGGAAGAATTGGCTGCTGAGGAAAGAGCTGCTACAGCCACGTGGGAAAGCCTTGGAAGTGTTGGGCATGAACCAGATTAGACTTACGGTGCGTGTGATCAATGTGGAAAGGTAACAAGATGTTAACCCAAGAACAGAAAGACAAAACAATCCAGTGGTGGAACTCATTGAATGGTCACTTTGCACAGACGTACATCATGATGATCACACCACGTGGCTTAATTGAACTTGACCCACCCAATCGATCTGCAATGCTAAGTCGAGGTGGGGTAGGGAAGATTACCAATGAGGGTGGGTTTGTCTCTTGGCTTTTCCGTGCCTACAGAGATGAGATTCTTAGTACTAAGAAAGCAGAAGAAAGCGATGATAACGACTGAAAAACGAAGCAGCGATTGGATGGCCTATGCTTTTGGCGATAGGAAAATATGGGAAGCAGGAAGATCAGAAGTAGAGGCTGTCGGTAAGTTGGTATTACGCTTACAAGCAGAAGGCCACCTTAAAATCACTACGACTGACTATGAACCATTCCCGAAATGTAGTGATTGCGGAGAGGTTTGGGCAGACCATGTTTGCCTACCATGACTTTTGAATCAATCGCCCAAGACATCCAAGACAGAAAACTACTAGAAGGCTTTCCCGTAAGCATCTTCCAGTCCAAACGCCTCGCCGCCCAAGAGATCGCATCAGTTTTTAATACAATTGGCGGGATGAGAGAGTATCTTAAAGTAATGAAAGAATTC
>SDBV01000515.1_pt1 | contig 55483 bp, 45 predicted proteins | sample 2277081 | NCBI WGS metagenome assembly SDBV01 (sample SAMN10402039, study PRJNA504765) | marine sediment metagenome | isolation source: marine sediment core GS10_PC15, 223 cmbsf | place: Arctic Ocean: Southern Knipovich Ridge | collected 2010
GATCCACTACGGCAAGGTGCCGATCCGTCGGCTTGCTAAAGCAAACCTTGATCGATACAGTGTCAACTGACTTGTAACCCATGTGTCTTCAACATGTGTTACCCATGTCTCTTCACTGTACACAAGGTGGACCATGGCACCCACCCACGGGCCGCCTACGGCTGATCGTTCGAATTTTCGTCCGAGTCGGTCAGGTCGGCCAGGGTCCAGTTCGCCATGGCCTTGCTCGCGCGATCGCTGGCGCGGGCAACGATCTGAGCGGTGTTCGGCCCGTATCGCTCGGCTGCGACTGGCTGGGCGAGCGGCCCGGAAATTTCCATGATCGTGGCGACGGGGATCGAATCGGTCGGGCGTGCGGGGGCGAAGGCTTCTTTGTCTCCGATGCCAGCCGGGACAAGCACGCCGCCTGCCACCAGGCGATCCAGCAGCCTTGCGACCGATTCGTCGGGCAGGTTCAGTTCCGCGGCGACAGCGACGAACGGCGTTGGACCCTTGCCCTGGCGGAACGGCTTGGCCACCGCGACCGCCGCGGCCAGCAGATCGGTAGGCCCGAGCGAAGTTTTGGCTGCGAGTTCCTCTGCCTGTAGCATCGACAGGCTCACGGCTGTGTGCGCGACCTCGGCGCCGAACAGGAAAATCAGCCAGGACGTATTGACCCAGAACAGGAACAATGGGATCAGGCCCAACGCGCCGTAGATGCTGGCCGTCAGGTGGCGAACGTAGAGCGCGAAGCCCCACTTTGCGAGCATCCAGAGCGGTACGACGAGTATGGCCCCGCCCAGCGCCGCTCGAAAACTGACGCGGGTGTTGGGCATGAGTTTGTACAGGCCCGCGACGAGCACGACGCCGACCAGGATAGGCCCGGCCCAGCCGATGGCGGCGAGAATGTGCGAGATGACCGGCACGCCACCGTAGGCCTGGGTGAACGACTTGCTGAGGTATATCCCGGCGGCCAGCATAACCGGCCCGAGCGTCAGCGCCGACCAGTACAGGCCAAGCCTGCGTGCGATGGATCGATTCCGCCGCGCACCGAAGATCCGGTTCAACGACCGCTCCATCGTGGTCAGCAGCGTCAGGGCCGTCCAGATCAGCACGAGCGTGCCGGCCGGTCCGAGCCGGCCTAGCGTGAGCTTGCTCTCGACCGAAGTCACCGTCTCGGTAATCCATTCGTCGAGTTTGTTTTCGCCGGGTTCGAACGGAACGCTGGCCGACGCGGGTTGAGTCTGGCCAGCGGGCGCGGTGGTCGGTTCCGGCGGAGCCTGCCTGGTGGATATCTGCGAAATGCCGGTCCAGTCGAAGATATTCCGCATCTGCTGCTGCGGATCGCCGAGAACCTGGAAGGAGTTCATCACCAGCAGGGCCAGCACCAATGCCGGAATCAGCGCGAACAGCGTGCGGAACGACAGGGCCGAACTCATCGCCAGCGAATTGTTGTCGTGGAGCCTTCGCGCGCAAAATCGCCACAATTGGATCTGGAAGCGAACGAAGCGAGCCCATCGCCCGAGCTCTTCACCCGGCGTGGTCAGCAGGCCTACGATCCGGTTTTTAAAACGTTCCGTCGTTTTCATAATCGCCCTTTCGAGGTGGCTGCCAAGGAATACGCTCGCTCAAAAACATTTCCGGCCGATTCGTCCCAAAAAACATGGACTCATCAACCGGCTTTTTTGCGACTGACGCGCGATCATACACTCATTTGAAAAAACGCGTTGCAAGGTACAGAAACAGGCGGGCCTGCGTCCCGCCGCTAACCGAAGAAGCACTCATTACAAAAACCGCTCGCTCAGGCGCTCGCTCAAAAACATTTCCGGCCGATTCGCTGCGCTCATCAACCGGCTTTCTTGCCTGCGAAATTATTGTACGTTCGGCGCGTGCGTATTGCCACCCGTCGGCGCGCAATAAAGCGGACGGTTCCGCGTGGAACCGTCCGCTCCGCGTCCCCCCTAGAACGCGGCTTATATCACTGCTGGATCTCGATCGCCTCGACGGGGCATCCGTCGCAGGCTTCCTGACAATCGTCTTGATTGTCCGGCGGGACCGGGTCCAGTTTTACCTCGGCGATATGCTCGTCGTTGAGTTCGAACACGGCCGGGCATATTTCCACGCACAGGCCGCACCCCGTACAAGTGTCCACGTCAACGATCGCTTTCATGTCGTATTCTCCTTCTTAGTATCGCGACTGATCGATTATAGGCTCACGAGGCGGACAGCAAGCCTGGCCCGGCCCCGCAGGCATCGAGGGCTTCCCACAGTGTCAGCCCCCTGCTGCGTGCGGCGTCGTTGTAATAGTCACCCGAGGGCGAGACTTTCAGTTCCGCCACAGACTGCCACAGGCCGTGAACGTTGCAGTACGCCTGGAGAGACACCTCGCGCGAGCACGCATCGATCTCGAAGGTGGCCTGTGGCGTCTCGCCCGGGCGGAGAAACTGGCGAAAACATTTACCTTCGTACGTAACCTCGATCCACTCGATGTGATGATCTTCTTCCATCGGGTGATCGCCCTCGCCCACGGCGATGGTCAGCGTCTGCCTACCGCTGCGAATGGTTGGGTGATGGCCGTGCCCGTCGGTATCTTTGTTTGGCTTGAGCGGGACCATGGGCGGCCCGCAACACACCAGGTCCATCCCGACCTTGTCGAGCACTTCAACAACCGTGTCGCACACCGGGCATCTGTACAGTCGAGCATTCCAATCGTTCATTATTGCACCCGCCACTTTCGTATTTGGTAACAAACCTGGAACGTAACGTTTCCCGACCCATACGACCTGTTTACTGTCCGCACTCATCGCATCATTCCTCGTTGCGAACCCTGGGGGCGCGACAATACAAACACGCTGCCTCACACAAAGATTCGAGTTGTCAAAGTAAACAGCCTGAGAACGCCCGCCGCCACCGGCGAGCAACCTTCCGTGAGATGGTTGAGACTTGCCCGAAGGTTTTCCTTCCCTTCAGTAGAATAAGGATACTCGAGCAAAAGGCCTGCGACAATCGGACCTGCTCCCGTATTTCGTATGCAGACCAACACCACATAGGCGTGGGGGAATCCCCTATGAACGACACGGTAGGCGTTACATGACAGGCACTTGGTGAAGTGACAAAAGGAGGGTCAGCTCAGGGGAGGCAACAGCAGATCACCTTAGGCCCCAGTATGTTATCCTCTTTGCTCGATTTGCACCCACTTGACCGCATGCTGAAGCAGTTCGGTGGCGTTATCGAGTTTTAGCTTTCGCTTGATGTTCTCGCGATGAGATTCGACGGTCTTGATGCTGAGGTGAAGTTTTTGGGCAAGCTGGCGAGTGCTGATGCCCCGCCCTACCAATTCGAATACCTGCAACTCGCGGTCGGTAAGGCGGTCGACCGGAAGCCCGCCCGTGTCGGCTGGGCCTTCCACAAACTTCGAAAGCATTCGAGAAGCCATCAGCTCGCTGAGGTAAATGCCACCATCGAGAAGTTTGCGGATCGCAGTGATGACGCTTTCGGTCGCCTCTTCCTTGGTGACGTATCCACGAGCGCCTGCCCGCAGAACGCGTTCGGCATAGAACGATTCATCGTGCATCGACAGAACCAGGATCAGGATATTCGGAAAACGAACCTTCAGATCCTTGATCAACTCGATCCCGCTGGAGTCTTTAAGGGAAATGTCGACAATGGCTACGTCCGGGCGAGACGCCTCGACCATGCGCAAAGCGCTGGGAGCGTCCTCGGCCTCGCCGCAAACGGTGAATTCCGCCTGATGGCAGATCAGTTCCGAAAGCCCTTGGCGCACGATCGGATGATCGTCGATGATCGCGATCCTTGTCTTGGAATTAATGTCGGTCTTCGTCTTTGTCATGTTATCTCTTATGTTACTTTATCCGAAACGGACTCAGGAAACGAACAACGAACGATGGTTCCACCTTCAGAGCCATCATGGATTTCCAGATTGCCCCCTATGGCACCCACTCTGTGGTTCATTATACGCAGTCCCATTCCATCTTTGCGGGGTTTATTCGACATGCCTGAACCATTATCGCTCACTACAAGATTAACCACACCGTTTTTGACCGCCAAGCGAATTGTAATATTCTTCGCCCGGCCATGGTGAATTGCATTCGTCACCGCCTCTTGGGCAATTCTAAAGACGTGAACGGCGACCACGCGGTCGGCAACCGAGATGTGCTGGTCACAATCAAAGACACAGGAAACTCCATAAATATCTATGGTATCCTGCGCGTACTGGCGAAGCGCGTCCATCAGGCCATGCGCTTTGACGGACACGGGCGACAGTCCGCGAGCCAGAGAGCGTGTCTGTGCAATCGACGCGCTGACCTGCCTGGCGATCTCGGCCGCTTCGGCCGCTTCAGGAATATTCTGTTTTTGCAGGCTCTGTTGCAGGGCTTTGCTCAGAAAGGCTATGCCTGTGAGCTTCTGGCCCAGTGAATCGTGCAGATCGTGCCCAATTCGCTGCCGTACCTTTACGCCAGCCTCCATCACTTCCTTCTCCAGCGTCTTGCGCTCTGTGATGTCGATGCCCAGTTTCAACACGACCTGCGAACCGTCAACGTCCGAAAATGGATACGCAAAGACTTGGAATGATCGCCCCTTCCGGGACGTCCATTCCTGAACGACCGGCTGATTTGTCCTCAACACCTGCTCGACCGGGCACTGCTGACATAGTTTTCGATCGCCGCGCATGAGCTCGTAGCAAGGCTTGTTAGAAATGGCTCCGAACAATTCAACATACGCGTGGTTGGCGAAGCGGATGTCGCGATCTCGCCCGATCAAAACCACGAAGCCGGGCAACATATTGAGCACCGAAAAAAGTCTTCGCTGCTGCCTTACGACCTCTTCGCGGGCATGGATGCGCTCGGTCACGTCGAACATACACAGCATAAGTCCGCCCACGCATCCATCGGCTTCCCGGACCGGCTGGAGACTCCAGTCCCAATAGCGTCTCTCGTACTTGTCGTCGCTTTTTCGCACGAATGGCGTCTCGTATGCAAAAAACGGCTCGCCTGTTTTTACTGCCTGACGGAATATGTCTTTCTTCTTTTCATCCGGATACAGGACAAAATGATTTTTACCCAGATAGAACTCGGGATCACGTCCGCCTTCGGCCGCAAATGCCCGGTTGACTCGAATGAAATTGAAGTCGCGATCCATGTACGCAACCATCAATTCAATACTGGAGAACATGCGTTCCAGCAATTCATTCGCCTTGGCGAGGGCTCGCTGGGCTTCAATTCGATCCTTCACTTCGATCTGCAGTTCATCGATTGCGGTCGCCAGGTCGGCGGTGCGGCTCCGAACACGATGTTCGAGTTGGTCCTTAGTTTCCCGTAGCGATTGCTCGGCCTGCTTACGTTCGGTGATATCAATAGCATAGACGTTTACGTATTGACCTTCGGCGACGGGAGCGAACGTGGTCGAATACACCCGCCCCTCGCATTCGAATTCCTGTTGATGAGGCTGTCCCTTCGCAAGCGAGTCCTGAATGATTTGTCGCCATTGAAGAGCAATTGGGCCGTTCGGATCATCTTGCCATACCGATCGCAACGATTCGCTCGCATCATTGGAATACAACAGTTTGCCCTCGGCCGAGAATCGCAGGACGGGGGCGGGGTTTTCGCTCGGAAATTTCGCCAAGGCCGCGATCTCTTCTCCCTTCTGCTTGCGATCGGTGATGTCTCGGGCGACAACGGCAAGGTGTGCAACGTTTCCTTCGTCCTGAGGTTGGCTGGGGTGACGGTTGGTTGGCGCACCAGCGTGCAACTGCCCCAACTCGCACTCAAGGCGATCCAGCACAGCGAGCCACTCGGCCGTCCCCTGAGGCCCGGCATATTGCTGTCGCAACTTCTCCAATTGCGTCTCAATATCGCCGAGTCGAGCTTGCGCGTTCTTTTCGCTCATGGAAGTCCGCACCTTTATGCCGGACCGGTCGCTCCAGTCCAGCTCGGTTGAATAAACACCCAATGTCCGCACAGGTAAAAGAAATGACGCTTTGCCGCGCGGGTAACGTGCCCACCCCTTTCGAGACTCCGTTCGCAAAAAGAGCACTAAGAACACCCACATAAAGCTACTAACCATTATTGCCCACTTAACCATCGTTTGACAAGAAAGGAATGCCTCTTTTCGCCGAAAAAAAAATGGCAGGCTACACAAACAACGCATCTGTCCACAACTGCAAGCATGACTATACATTACGCTTGTCCTGTGAGAACGTAGCGGTCTGGTTGCATGGCCGCACCTTGGGCCGCGTCACTATTGGGGCACTTGATTAGGTCACAGACCGCTATAGGGATAGAGCACCGGAGCGGCCTGCCCTCGCTTGCATGCAGATATTAATCGCACATGAGTGGTATATAGTTATTGACGAAAAGCCAACGTTGTGCTACCATCAGTAGCATCGTTGAACTGAAACATGTCATTCAGCGACGTTGCTTCGCACGCTTGGAGGCGGCCCTGTCATTGTGAGGTTCAGGATGGCCCGGAACCGATGCTGGAATGTGTTGCCCGTGAGACACTTGCTCCGTCTATCCGAAGTTTTGCATTTGTTTTTCGAGTCTGCTTGCCCAGGCCGCATACGAGTCTTTTGTCACTGGCACTTGGTAACTATTAGGAGTATTAGCCAATGTTAAGCAATTCAATTATGTTTCGTTGGAAAACGTAGAGCATTTCACGATTTTTTTTAAAAAGATGTCGTAAAGCCAACGCCGTGAGGACGAGGCTGGCAAGGAGTGCGAAGCATGCCACCCCTTGTGGGTTGTCGATGCAGCATGACAGCGCCAGCCGACGCCGCAGCAAGTTGGAATGCGACTGGTCAAACGTTAACTGTTCTTGAGGAATGTTCTTGGGAAATGAGGAGTCTGAAAATGAAACACATGTCTATTTTATGTCTGGCGTTAGTAGTGGCCTTTGTCGCAAGCAACGCCGCAGCACAGACGTTCTTCCTGTTCGATAGCTTTGACGCAAACGGCGAAGCTCTCTGGAGCGATGCTAACAACTGGGTCTACGTGGATGGTGTCACCGTCGTCTGGGATGCCCCCCCAGGACCATTGGACACGGCGTTAGTCGGCACCGACGATCCATTTGACACCGGCGACGACACACCGCCCAAGCTGAGCGTGATGGACGGCGGGTCGTACATAATCCGTAAACTGAACGTGTACGGCTACGATCACATGGAAATGCGCGACGGGCACATCCAGATCCTCGGCAGTGCTGCTGCGCTTCGCATCGGCTATACCGACTTCAACCCAGATTCCGACCCCAACTACCACGGCACGGCCGGCAAGCTGTTCATGAAGGGCGGCACGATAGAACTTCTGGACGATGGCTACACCCACGGCAACATCATGCTCGGCGAGTACGGCCAGGGCTCCATCATACAGACCGGCGGAACAATCACCTCCGTCAAGCCTCAGTTGTACCCTGACGGGAACATAGACAAATATGCGGCGACGCTCACGATCGGCCGAACCGGTAGATGGGAAAACAACAGTTATGACATAACCGGCGGCGAACTGAACGTAAGTAACATCCGGATTACTCATCAGACGGTTACCACCGCCAACACCATGACGATTGGCGGCGACGCAGACGTGAACGTCACGCACGGCAGCCTCTCGATCGGTACCAACGCTACGCTGACCATACAGGGCGGCGACGCAAACATAGATATTGCAGGCGGGTTCAGGTTCGGCGCTTGGACCTTTACTAACCCGCAATACACCGGCGGCGACCACACGCTGACTTATGAAATCGACGCCACCGGAGCCAGCACCATCTTTGCCAACGCCCTGCAGGCAACCGATCAGGATCAGTACGGCATTCCGCAAAATAGCGTCCTGGAACTGATCGACAACGGAGCTACCGACGGCGTCTACACGCTGATGCACACCATCGTCGACCCGAACACCACGCTGAGCTATCTGAATCTCGTCGCCGATCCGAACTTCCACGATCTCCGCGTCGAGGAAACCCTCGACGCAAATGGTAATGTCGACGGCTATGACGTCGTGATCTCCTACGGCACAGTGGGCGGTTCTGAATTTTCCATTGCCGACATCGCCCCGGTGGGCGACCCGGACGGCATCGTCGATGGCGCTGACCTCGGAGCTCTGCTGGCCCGCTGGAAAGATACCGGCACCTCGATAGCCGACATCGCCCCGGTGGGCGCTCCCGACGGCATCGTAGATGGTGCCGACCTCGGTGCTCTGCTGGCCCGCTGGAAAGACACCGGCCCCACTGCCGTACCGGCAGCACCGGTCGTGCCAGAACCGGCTACGATGAGCCTGCTGGCGCTTGCCGGTATCGGCCTGCTTCGCAAACGACGCAAGTAAGAATCACCCGCTCGCCGAAAGGCGACCGAATGCAACCTCAAACGGGCGAGTCCGACAAGGGCTCGTCCGTTTTCTTATGCGCATGATCATCCAGACCTGAGCCCTTACTGGCATGCGAAGCCGACAGGCAGTAGACTGACGCAGGAGAGACAGCCATGAAAAAATTGATTCCAATGCTGCTGATCTTGTCGGCGATCACACTCGTCGCAGCCAAGCCTGCCACCCAGCCGAAAACCCAGCCGGCAAAACCCAAACGGCCGCCTTTGGAAGTCTTCTCGGGCGCCCCTCGCCAAGAGATGGACAAAGCGATCAAGCACGCAAAAAGCGAATAACCATGTGAACAATACCAAACGGCAAAGGGAAGGACGCTTATGATGGACAATTCCAACAATTGGCAGGATCACGGCAGCCGCGTCGAGCAGCCTATGTCGAGAAGGAATTTTCTCGCTAGTGCGGCCGGTTCTGCCGTAGCGCTGACGGGAGTGCCTTCTTTGCTGACGGCTGCAGGTGCTGCGATGGATCCGACAGCCCCCGGCCGGCCGAACATATTGTTGGTCTTGGCCGACGATATGGGCTTCTCGGATATCAGCAGCTTCGGCGGTGAGATCAACACGCCGAATATCGACTCCCTGATGCATCGCGGAATCCATTTTACGCAATTCTATAATGCAGCCAGGTGTTGTCCGTCACGTGCGTCGCTGCTAACGGGCCTCTATCCCCACCAGGTCGGTATGGGCTGGCTGACAAATTCAAACCTGGGGGCTCCCGGGTATACGGGTGACCTGGCCCGCAACGGTGCGACACTCGCCGAGCTGCTGGGACCGGCTGGGTATCGAACGTACATGAGCGGCAAGTGGCATTTGACTCACGTTAAATGCGAAGGCCCCGAAGGACCCAAGTACAACTGGCCGCTCCAGCGGGGATTTCACCAGTTCTACGGGACTCTTACCGGCAATGGCGGGGACTACTTTGACCCACACACACTCACGCGAGGTAATGAACCGGTCAAGCCGGGAAAAGATTTCTACTACACCGACGCAATCAGCGACTCGATGATTGATTTCATTCAGGATCACAAAAGCGACCACCCCAACAGGCCGTTCTTCGGCTATTTGTCTTACACGGCTCCGCATTGGCCGCTGCATGCGCTGGAAGATGACATCAAGAAATACATCAGCGTTTACGAAGCCGGGTGGGACAAAATCCGCTCCGCCCGTTATCGCCGTCTACAGGAAAGCGGGCTGCTGGACAGCCGGTGGGACTTGAGCCCGAAGGATTTCCCCAGCTGGGCCGAGGTTCCCGACGAAACCAAGCCGCTCCTGGTCAAGCGGATGGCCGTCTATGCAGCGCAGATTGCCTCGATGGACCGCGGGATCGGACGTGTCGTGGATGCACTCAGGAAGACGGGGCAGCTGGATAACACTCTTATTCTGTTCCTGTCGGACAATGGAGGCGCATCAAACCCGATCAGCCGGGGCGACAAAAGCGTGGACGCGCTGGGCACCGCCAAGTCGTTCGAGTCGTATCGACGCGAGTGGGCGAACGTCAGCAATACTCCGTTCCGCATGTACAAGCATTTCGTTCACGAAGGTGGAATTGCGACCCCGCTGATTGTCCACTGGCCGGCCGGCATTGCCCCTCGCAAGAAGGCTGTGTCCGAGACGGGACATATCATCGACATCGCGGCGACCTGCCTGGACGTCGCCCAGATTGATTATCCCAGCACATATGACGGATACGCCATAACTCCATCGGAAGGACGAAGCCTCCTGCCGGCCTTCAAGGGCGGAAAAATCGGACACGACGCGTTGTACTGGGAGCATTCAAACAATCGGGCGGTCCGCCAGGGTAAGTGGAAGCTGGTTCTCCGCAAATACAATGGCAAGTGGGAGCTTTACGACATGGAGGCCGACCGCACGGAGGTCAACGACCTGGCCGCTATGCACCCGGATCGCGTGGCGCGCATGGCCGCCATGTGGGATGACTGGGCCAAGCGATCCCAGGTATACCCTCTCTGCAATGCAGGGTGGGATGAGCGTATTTCCATGGACAAGGGCCCTCCTGGCCTCCCCCCGCGACCCTGATGTCAGGAAAAGACTCGCTCGTTTTTTTTTAAGATAACTTGCATTTCTAAGGTGTTTACCCGACTTGACAAAAACCGATTCCGTGGTACTCTACAGCCGCTCTGATCTGCTTGTGGGAGCGGCAGAGTATTTTGGCAATGAGTAATTACATTCGACCTGAGCCGGTCGAGATCAAAATGAGGGTGGGGCGGAAGAATCAGTTCTCGCTCCTTCATTTCCACCTGCAGGCCATTCTGTGGCCAAGTTCTTATAAGAGAATGAACCCTTTGCGCGAGGTATCCGGCTGAGCCGCCGGACGCGTCTCGGGCACTCAATTCAGGAAAGGCAGGGATGATAATGTCTCGAATCAACGGGCTAGGCCGCGCAGTTTTCGCGGCGGTGGTATGTGTGTCGCTGGTGTCGACTGCACAGGCGGCAGTGCTTATTGACCAGGTATCGCCAGCAGGAACGGCAACCTTCGATGTGTTTGGTTCCGGATTCACTGGGACAACCCGTGTTATGTTCTTGACCAGTGGTTCGTCCGGAGACCGCGATGCTTCGTTCACGGTTTACTCGGACTCCCATCTAGTTGTCCTTTCAAGCATCACGCCTCAGACTACCGCGGTTTTCGCTGATACGGACGTTGGAGTTGGTTTTAGAGATGGGGACTTTGTCAACATTGCTGCATCCCAGAGCGGCGGCGGAGGCAGCCGCGCATACCTCGTGCGTGAAGGGGCTATCTTGGATGCCGGTTTCGGCAGCAGCACAGTCTTTCTGGAACAGAACGCCGGATATGATGACGGGGGCGGAAGCAACATCATATTTGCCAAGTCTGGCGCGACCGTTGACCTTGGCGGCGGCGGATCCAACTTCGTCTACATAGAAAGCGGTGCAACTGTGATAGGAGGAGGCAGCATTACGGAGGTAACATTACTGACTGCCACGGTGTTCATCGTACCCGAACCTGCTACGCTGAGCCTATTAGCCCTCGGCGGGCTGGCGATGATTCGCCGCAGGCGGAAGTAGTAGCCTCACGAATCACACGAAGCGAACCACGGGCGGGCCTTTCGATGATGAATGGCTCGCCCGTTTTGTTTGCGCGGCGTCGGCGAAAGATCGAAATGACGATGCACCCCAAAGCGAACGGTTCAGTTAACCGGCGGGTACAGCAGTAGACAGTCGTTTCGCAAGGCGATTTTGATTATGCTTCCGGCATGGGCGAACGACAGAGAGAGAATGAATTTGACCTGGCTGTAGTCGGCGCCGGCGCCGCCGGGCAGATTGCCGCCATTGCCGCCGCCCAGGACGGCCGACGCGTTGTGCTGTTCGAGCAGATGCACAGGGCAGGAATGAAACTCCGTGCCAGCGGAGGCGGGCGAGCCAACCTGACAAAAATGCTGGAGAAGGCTGAAATCGAGGATGCCTTCGGAAGGCAGGGGCGATTCATGGGGCCGGCTTTGGACATCATGGCCCCAACTGCTCTGCGAGAACTCCTGGCCGGGCTGGGAGTGGAGACCGTGGCGGACGATCAGCGACGTGTGTATCCCGCCAGTCAGCGTGCGGCCGATGTCCAGGCAGCTCTGCATCGCAGGTTGAAGCAGCTTGGTGTGCAGATTCATCTCAATTGTCTCGTGAGTCGGTTATGGGTTGAAAATGGCAGGCTCTTGGGCGTGGAGACATCCGACGGGCGAATGCCGGCCGAGCGGGTGCTGCTGGCTTGCGGCGGGAAAAGCTGGCCGACGCTTGGAGGGACCGGCGGCGGGTACGCCCTGGCCCGGCAGGCAGGACACATGATCGTCGAGCCGGTACCCGCGCTCGTGCCTCTGCTCACGCGAGAACGTTGGGTTGCGAAAATAGCAGGAGTATCCATAAGCGGGGCCAGAGTATGGATTGCCCTGCCCAAACAGAGCAATAGAGGCATGAGGGGTGACATTTTGTTTACCCATCGCGGCCTGTCCGGCCCGACAGTGATCGACTTGTCCGGAACCGTCGCGCAACTTCGACGTCGTATCAATAACGTGCCGATTCGCATCGAGCTGCTGGCCGGAATGGACGCATCGCGCTGGAGCCTTGAAATGGAATCGTGGCGAGTCACGTCCGGTGGGCGACAGGTAGTGAGACTGTTGCGGGAAAAGCTGCCGGCGTCACTCGCTCTTGAATTGTGCCGTCTGGCGGGTCTGGACGAACAGGTCACGGCCTCGCAATTGTCAGCTGTTGGACGCCAGGCGCTGGCCGGGCTGCTTGGGGCTTTGGAATTAACGGTAACCGGCACCGAAGGGTTCGAGACGGCATTTGTTACCCGCGGCGGCGTGAAGCTCAAGGAAGTAAACCCTGAGACAATGCAGAGCCGACTCCTGCCGGGGCTGTACCTGGCCGGGGAACTGCTGGACCTCGACGGGCCGACCGGGGGCTTTAATCTTCAGTGGGCATTCGCCAGCGGCTGGCTTGCCGGAAAATGCCGCTGACTCACCATCAACAGATTGCCCCGGAATAGCAACTATTTGCGCCTTGTTATCCCGGCGGCGGCGGAAGTAGAAACATTCCGCGAGCAACCAGTTGCTCGCCCTACGGCTGAGCTTGTCGAAGGACGAACGACGCGCGATGAACCACTAAAGCTCTCATAACAACGAAGGCTCTGCAGCTATCCGGGGCGAATCCAAAGGAAACGACACCCTAGTCTCAGCAGAGCCTTCGCATGAAGACCCTGCCGGCATGTGGGGTGAATCCCCGAAGGGAAACACATCCCTAGTCTCAGACACAGAGCCTTCATCTATAAGTATCGACCCCAATCCACTGGATATCAAGACGGATTCGGGCTCGCCCGTTTGGTCGTCCACAAAACAGTGGCCGTGTTTATGTCATTGTACTGGACGGATTGGACTTATCGTGATATAGTATCGGCTTGAAAGTCACGGTTCTCTGCCGGCATGCTCAGCCGACGGGGAGGCGGACAATAATGCTCACAGTAGAATGCTCAAAGCTCGACTCAAGCACCACAGTGATGCTTCCATCGCATATCCAGCATCGTCTCTGGCCGAGTCACGACTGAATGCCGCGGTTGCCTTGTCGCCATTGGCGCCGCATCGCGTTCGGTTGATCTGGTGTTTTGTATTGCGGGCGAGGAAAGCAGGAACAAGGAGAAAGCTCATGATGAAATGCTCAAGTAAGATCCTATCTGTGCTTGTCGTTACGGCGCTGACCTGCGCTGCGGCGGCGAACCCGCTGCCGGCGCCTGGAATGACGTTCTCGGTCGGTTTCCAGGGCCCCACGGCCGGCGGCTTCCCAGGCCCGAACTCCGGGATACCCGATGGCTGGGCAGGCATTCCTATCGACGAAGGTAGCATTCTGACCCCCGCCATGCCGGGTCCAATTGGCCCCAACAGCGCGTCGCTGAGCCCGCTGCCCCCGCCTGCCGTGCTGATCGGCGCTACTCCCGGCGCTCCCGGCATATATCCCGGCGGCCTGGGCATTTTTCCCGGCATCTATGTCGGGGTCGAACTCGATGCCCTCTCCTACGGGCGCGACCGCGGAGAGCACCTGGCCTTCTCGGTAGATGAGTTTGCTATTGGCATCATGGTCCCCTCATTCCCGAGCGTCGCCAGTGAAGGGGCGATGGGTTGGGGCGAGGCCTCGGCCGACGTGTTCCTGTATACCGGCCCTGCCCCGACAGCACCGAGGGGCCTGACATTCGGCAACATAGGCATTATCGATGGCGACGGAATGTCCAGCCCTGCTGGCGCCATCTACCCCGGCACGGGCCTTATCGAGCCGAATCCCGCGACACCAGGCGCGTTGCCCGATCGTGGCGACAACCTCGACGCAGTGGACATGGACACGCTTCAGAGCGACATGACCGGACCGATTTACTTCTCGCTGTCAGCAGCATTTCCGGACCCACTTGAACCGTTCCCTGCCAATGACGGCACGGCCATGGGCAATAACTGCTCCGGCGCCGACGTGCTGGTGTCCATGGCCGGAGGCCTGCCGATGGTGTACGCATCGGCGAGCATGTTGGGACTGGACATCCAAGGATTTGACACCGACGACCTGGACGCGCTGGCCCTGTTGGAAGATGGCGACGGCATCTTCACTCCCGGAGTGGACATGATTTTGTTCTCCGTCCGTCGCGGCTCGGCTGTTATCGGTATGCCAGACAGCATGTACGGAATGCCTATCGAACCCGGTGACATCCTGACACTGCCCGTACCCGCCGCAGGCCCAGCTGGCGGCTCGCCGTACCCGGCGATCTACGTACCGGCCGAGGCAATGGGCCTGGCGACCATACGGTCCGGGGTAGCGGGGCAATTCGGCTCGGATGATTTGGACGCACTCGACATGGTTCCCATCCCCGAACCGGCCACGCTAAGCCTGCTGGCGTTCGGCGGCTTGGCGCTGATTCGCCGCAGGCGGAAGTAGTAGCCTCACGAATCACACGAAGCGAACCACGGGCGGGCCTTTTGATGATGAACGGCTCGCCCGTTTGTTTGCGCCCACACCACTATCCGTCACAAGATCGGCCACACGAGAATATCTTCGGGCGAATCTGCCTCGACAGCAATTATGTGTAATAAGCATTACTGCTCTAGAAAGTCATGACCTTCCAATCGCTCTGGATGAGATCGGTAAGAGGCTTGCCCATTGCCTTGACCTCGATGCCCATCTCTCGCAGCTTGTCGGTAACGCCGTAGGAATTGGCGCAGACGATGCACGCCTGGACCTTGATCCCGTCGGCCATCATCTTCTGGATCTTTGCCTGGAGATCCTTGTCCCCCGCCAGCAGCCTCGCCGAAGGCCCCCACACGATCAGCCGCACTTGGTCAAACCATTTATTCCGCCCGGCCGCGTGCGTGTACATCAGGCAGACGCGGTGAGCCACGTCGGGATCTCCGCTGGTCCATACGACCGCCAGTCGCGTTGGGCTCTTCCCTTCGACTTCGACCGCGCCGGAAGTGCTGAGCGCTGGGTGCTCCGTGGGCGTGTCGGAAGTGCTGAGCGCTGGGTGCTCCGTGGGCGCGTCGGCCCGGGCAGACTCGCCATCGAATATCCGCCCCGAAAACAGACCCATGCTGAACGCGATTCCCACGAGCAGCCCGACCGTAAACATTTTCGCCTTCATCGCACTTCTCCTTCATAAGTGTTATTTCCGATTCCGCACCACACTTGGCCCGGAACGCGCGCTCGCGTTTCCCGGACACATACGCATGATTAGTTTAGCGCCGGGCGAGGTCGGCGGCAATGAGCGGATAAAAAAAGCCCCGCCGAAAAAGCGGGGCTACGAACTGGGGATCAAGGATCGAACCTTGACTAACTGAGCCAGAGTCAGTCGTTCTACCTCATTTCATCAGGCAGTGCCTTAATTACTACAACTTGGCCCGTAAGGATTCGAACCTTAACTAAGCGGTCCAGAACCGCTGGTGCTACCGTTACACTACGGGCCAATGTACATAGGCAATATAGTTCGCCCCCTCTTACATGTCAACCTACTGCGGGGGATAATATCAGCTATCCTAATTGACTTCGAATGCTACTTTCTCTGGCAAGCAGTTCACGGGAAAGAGCCTCGGAGCATTATCTCTCTCGCGCGGTCTCTCGCTTCTTAAAGGGAGCGGTATGCTGCCCGCCCCTGCGAATCTTTTGGCGCATTAGAAAAGGGCCCACGCAGGCCCTTTTCCGCGATGTTATCGGGACGACCCCTTCGCCTAGGCTGCGGCGTATGCCGGTGTTTCCGGCCGCCACATGCTCATGGCTGATGCGTCGAATTCGAACCCTATGTTGTATCCCAGTTCTTCTTGCCTGCATCGTATGACGGAAGCGTAGATGTTTCTCCGTCCCCCCATCGTGGTCAGCGGCATGCAGAGCACGACCCGCTGGCCGGGATAGAAAGCGTGGTCCGACATGGCGCCGAGACCGCCTCTCGATATATCGACGGTGTCCAGCATCGTTATTACGTCACCCTCGTCAGGGTCCAGGCGAATGCACTGCAGGTTCATCTGTAATTGGGTTCGCGTGTGTCTGCGACGCTCGCGATTATCGTTCGTATTAACGTTCGTATCCGGCATCAGATAGACTCCTAAGATGAGGCACCTGAGATTGCATCGGCGCAGCACGGGCCCGCCTTAAATAAGGAGTTTTTTTTCAATTCCCTCCAGATCGTCTGGAGAGGCATTCAAATTGCTTCCAGATCAGCCTTTCGTGCTAACTTCAGTTCAGGCAAATTGTTGAATCTCGCGGCCGTCGGCGGCCGGCAGAGACGCTCCTGAGCATATTCATCAGCAACCCACCGCTGCCCGGAGAACCGTCTTCGGATAACGGCTCTTGCAGCAGAAAATCGATAGTTGCACGCAATAGTTGACGCTGTCCTTTCTCCCTTAGTGTTCGACATTAAGCGGCATGCGTGGTATAGTTGCTCTATTGCAGTCTGGGATTTGCATGCGAAGGCCGCGCACCACTGCATCAAGCAAAGGGCGCAAGGGCCGCCATGCAAGCTGTCTGTGGGTAGAAAATCTTACAACACCGCGGAGGCTGACTATGAAAGATCTCCAAGCCATTTCACGAGTAATAGTTGCACTGATAATTCTTCTGGTCGACGATCCGATACTGTCCGAATAGTTGCAAGCTGACAGTGAAACAAGCATTATGTTAATCGAATGCATAGGAGTTTTGACATGAGGTATCTCGCCAAGCGGTTCAGTCTTCCGATCATTGTCTTGCTGTCCGTATCTTTCGCCGGTGCTGCTGAGCCGAGGGGCTATAACGCCCGGCCTTGCGGTTTCGACATGGATCGCAACGGAATTATCGGCGAGGCAAACGATGCGCACGTCGGTGACGGCGTAACGGCCGACCCGGACGGCGATGGCACGAATGAGGATATTCTCTACGTCGACGGCTACACCGGTAATGACACGACCGGCGACGGCTCGGCGGGCAATCCCTACAAGACAATCCAGAAGGCGCTGAACATGGCCGACGGGCCTGGCGACGGCGCCGAAGACATCATCGCCATCTATGGGACGTTCAAAGAGGCCGTCACCCTGTCCGACAGCGGCGTGGCGGGCTATTACGTGCGTGACAATTTCCAGTTCCCCAACAATCCGCTGATGATCATCGGCTGGGACAAGGACAACGACGGCGAGTACCCGCCATACGATACCGACGACGAGGCTGTCCTCGACGGCAACGTTAGCGCCAACCTTCTGGATTGGGCGATCCAAGTCAGCGGGAAGCGTAGTTACATAGAGATCGCGCATCTGGAGATCACCAACTACGGCTCAGGCGCCTGGGCTTCAGCCGGCGCGATGAGGCTGTTCAACTCGGGTTCGGAACTCCAGAGTCACATCTACGTCCACGACGTGGAAATGAGTAATATCAACCGCGCATACGGTGATAAGGGGACACGAATTGTGTTGAACTGGTGGGGTGGACCTCGCAGTCACGTCGCCATCATCAACAACCAGGTGGACGAATACGGCTCGTACTTCGTCCGGGGATCTCCTCAGTCTCCCAGCACCAAATTCCGCTTCCAGAACCTCTCGCTGAAGATGTTCGGAAGCGGCGGAACCACGTCAAGCGACTTCACGATTGGCTGGAAGCTCTGGGAAACCCACTCGAACGTCGAGATTATCGACAACATCATCGACGCCAATCCTCGGGCCTACAACGCACAAAACTGGAACTACGCGATAGCAATCTGTCAGTGCGCCCGGAATTACGTCGTCCGCAACAACGAGTTCATCGATTGTCTCTATGGCGTCATCACACAGGGCGACGCTGGGGCCAACGCTTGCCGCTCGCGTACGGTCGATGACGTTCTGATCGACCGCAACATCTTTCGGCTGACGTATGACTGGCCATTAACATTACCGATTGCAATCGATCTCAGAGGCGGGGATCTGACGACCGCAACGACGGAAAACGTAACGATCACCAACAATTTCATATGGTCTGACAACGTAAACGACCCCAACGTTGGATGGTATGCGGGCGTAAACTCCCAGGTCGGCAACGACGCGGGCACGCAGCCTGGAACCGTCACCATCGCCGGAAACACCATCTGGGGACTCAGAGAAGAGAACAACTACACTGGCCCATGCTTCGGGATAAAGATATCCCCGAACTATACCTACAAGCAGCAAAACTTCGTGATCAAGAACAATATCTTCAACAGGATGTACAGTACAGGCAATAACTACAACATCGAGGTCAACAACCACGCCCCAGGTAATTTTGTCGCAAACGGCAACGTCTACGACTCCCATGGGGCTTGGGAGTGGGATGGGATCAAGTATACTTCGCTTTCGGCGTGGCAAGCCGCCACTGGCGAAGATGCCAACTCCGTGACCGGTTACCCGCTGTTTGTGGATGCCGCCAACGGCGATCTGCATCTCGATGCCAACGACACGGTCGCCAAGGGCTTTGGCGTGGATATCACGTCGATCACCGATCACGATATAGATGGCGACGCTCGCATCGCGGCTACCCCCATGGCCGGTGCGGACGTCTCGACACCACCGGCCACCTCGTTGCCTGCACCGTGGATAAACGCCGACGTCGGCAGTCCGCCCTCGGCCGGCAGCGCCGATTACGCCGACGGTAACTGGACGGCTACGGGTTCGGGCACGATCTACAACACGGCTGACAGCTTCCACTTCATCTATCAGCCGTACAATGGCGATCTGTCTATCGTTGCCAGCGTGCAGGACGTCAACAGCGCCTTCAACCCCTGGGCTGCTGGCGGCGTGATGATCCGCGAGACGCTGAATGCGGACGCCAAGAGCGCCTTCATGGCCGTCTCGCACACCGCGCAGGGCGGTCTGATTTATGATTATCGCAGGACCACTGGCGGTAGTACTACCGAGACTATGGTGGCTGGCGGCGAGCCGCAGTGGGTGAAGCTGGAACGGATCGGCGGTACGATCTACGGGTATCACTCCAACGACGGCAGCAGTTGGACGCAGGTCGATGCGATCACGTTCAACATGACCGACAGCGTGTATGTGGGCTTTGCCGTAGCAGAAAACGACGCCGGCGGCCCGACCGAGGCGCAGTTCCAGAACCTCTCGGCCAATCCGATCATTCCGCTCTTTGCCCTGACCGTCAACAGCGGCAGCGGCGACGGTAACTACGAGGCCAACACCGTCGTCAACATCGTCGCCGATGCGCCGGGGTCGGAGCAGAGCTTCGACATCTGGACGGGCGATACCGCCAACGTCACAGACGTCAACGAGCCCAACACGACCGTCACCATGCCCGAAGCGAACGTGAATGTCACCGCCACGTATGTCTCCGACCCCAACGCACCTGTCACCTACATGCTGACGGTCAATAGCGGCTTTGGCGATGGCAACTACGTTGAAGGCACGGTCGTCAATATCTCTGCCGACGGACCAGGCACCGGCCAGGTCTTCGACGCATGGACGGGCGATACGACCAATATTGCCGCCACGAGCGATCCGAACACCACCATCACCATGCCGGCCGCCGATTCTCAGATCACCGCAACCTTCGCGGATGACCCCAACTATGTCGCGCCTGACCGGGGCTACACGGCCCGTGCATGCGGGTTCGACATGGATCGCAACGGAATCATCGGCGAGGCAAACGATGCACACGTCGGTGACGGCGTGACGAGCGACCCGGACTTTGACGGAACTGATGAGGATATTCTCTACGTCGACGGCTACACCGGTAATGACACGACCGGCGACGGCTCGGCGGGCAATCCCTACAAGACCGTGCAAAAAGCGCTGGACATGGCCGATGGGCCAGGCGACGGCGCCGAAGACATCATCGCCATCCACGGAACGTTCAAAGAATCCCTCACTATCAAAGACAGCGGCTTGGAGGGCTATTACGTGCGGGACAACTTTCAGTTCCCCAACAACCCGTTGATGTTGATCGGCTGGGACAAGGACAACGACGGCCAGTACCCACCCTTCGACACCGACGACGAGGCGGTGCTCAACGGAGACTCTTCACTGGCCCTCGCCATCAGCAATCCCAACGGGAACCATCGCCTGGAGATCGCCCATCTGACGATTAAAGACTACGGTGTCGCCGGCGGAGGAGATCGTGGAGCGATGAAACTTCGCGGGGCCGGCTCGGATCAAAGGCATATCTACGTCCACGATGTGGAACTGCTTCGGATATGCAAGGGCATGCCCACATCGGGCGGTTACATCATCTTCAGCCTGTTCTCCAGCGGCGCTAAGCTGCATTATTTTGCCTGCGTCAACAATTTGTTTGATGAATTCGGTTCTTTCGGCTTCAGAGGTTCGGGAAGCGGAAGTGGGAATTATCGCTTCCAGAATCTCACGATGAGGATGTACGGAGTGCCCGGCGATACCTCGTGGACCGGCGCGCCTTCCGGATGGAAGCTGTGGGACGAGAATAGCCACATCGAGATTCTCGATTGCATTATTGACGGTAATCCTTCTGCCTTCTTGCCCACCGGTTACACCAGCGGAATTGCCGTCTGTCAAGGCAGCCAGGACTGGACGATCCGCAATAACGAACTGATCGACATCAAGAGCGGTATCACACTGCAGCCCGATGCTGGCGATCCTCACTACAGAGAACGACCAGTGACAAGAATCGTCATCGATCGGAACATCTATCGCAACACGTATGAGTGGCAGTGGAGCAATAGCACGCAGGCAGTCAAATTGCAGTCCAGCTATGACCCCGCACCCGCAACGGCGGCCGTGGGAGAGGTTACGATTACGAATAACTTTTTCTCTTCGACCGTGCCTTATATGGCGATCTACAGCAATGCGGGGAATGCTTCGGCAACCCCGGCCGGCACAGTGACCATCGCAGGCAATACCATCTACGGACCGAGCGACTATGGGGCGATCTGGCTGACCGAGGGTCGCGCCTATCCCAAGGACGATTTTGTCGTCAAGAACAACATTATCGCCAATGTGGTCAAGAGTTATAAGAATATCAACGCGTCTTATGCTCCGGCAAACTGGGTCGCCAACGGCAACGTGTACGACGCCGGGCGCCCGAGCTTTGTATGGAACAGCAGCAACATCGCCTCCCTTGCAGCTTGGCAGGCAGCCACCGGACAGGATGCCGGTTCCAAGGTTGGGGATCCAAACTTTGTGAACGCAGCCATCGGCGATCTGCACCTGGATGCCAACGACACGGTCGCCAAGGGCTTTGGCGTGGATATAACGTCGATCACCGACCATGACATCGACGGCGACGCACGCAATGCGTCTGTCCCCACGGCCGGTGCGGACGTCGTGCCCCCGCCACCCGATACCGAACCGCCGACAATCGCGGCGTGGGTATCATCCGCCACCCACGGCCGGGGCGTGGGCGAGGCACTGCTGCTCATTCCGGATGACGGTTCGTTCTGCGAACCCCGATCCAGCGGAATCAGCAAGCTGATGGTCATCTTCACCGAAGCGATGGACCCGTTGAGCTTCACCCCAACAAGTGTGGAGATCGCAGGATTGGACGCCAATGGCGAGCCGGTGAACTTAAGCGGTGTCGCCATCGCTACGACACTGACCACCGGCGACATGATCGGCGAGATTACTTTCACGCCGGCCTTGCCGGATTATGCGAAATACATCGTCCGCATCAACGGCGTAACGGACGTAGCGGGCAACACGGTCGCCGGCGACAACGACCGAATAATCACCGCCCTTATCGGCGACACATCGGGAGATTTGCGCGTCAACGCGGCCGACCTCTCTGTCATTCGCGGCGCTCGAACCAAGCGTATTAGTTCCGGCAGCGTCGATCAGGTTCGCACCGATGTTTCGCTTGACGGACGAGTCAACGTTTCGGATTTGTCCCTCATTCGCGCCCGCATGGGCAACGATGCGACGGGGATTTTCGATCCGGTTATTCCGTAGCCGTGAGTTGATCGTTCTGAGACAAACGCCAATTAATTATCGCGCTCGGTAGTATCTTGCCGATGGCGGTCAAAGAGGATTTGCGTAATAACGGGTACAGCCAGGTTGAGGAACGTTTCCTTGTCGTAGTGTCCAACCCATCGCTCAGAAAAAGTCATCCCAACACTTCCCTCTTTTATGGTTTGGCCGGGGCGGGGGATGGAATTTAACCAGCAACGTTTACCGGATACTTCGATATCATCGCCATCTGCAGCAACGAGGCTTAGCGAGCCCCTGCCATCGGCTGAACTCCAAGATCGCGCTCCAATACCAGCCGAATCTTCGGGATCAGAGTATGTTCTCCATGTCCGCAGGCGATAAAGCCACCATATTGTCGCAGCGGCGTGTTTGGCATCCTCGTAGGACAACTCGTACTGTGTTTCCGCTCCCCATACCCCTTCTCTGGTGCTACTTCGCCCCCATACCTTACCGGACTGGTACGTAACGTTGGAACGTTTCTGATCAACATGGAGCGTGTAACGATATTTATTATTTGCCCAGTGCGTCATTTCCATATAAAGCGTGATCGCGCAGGATTCCGGCGGTCCGGAGACATCCCGGTCGTCCAAGGCCAGGCGATATTTCTTGCGGTGTGCCTCCGATCGATTCATTTCCGCCATAGTTAGGGCTGCCTGCTTGGGAGGCAATGTCCAAAAGTCTTCGGGTATACGATAGCCATTGCGATCACGACGTTGTCGAACGGTGGGCGTTGTTCTGGTATTTTTCGATTGAGCAGAACCAGACACTGGCCGGCTGGCAGGACGCGAAGTGAGTTTGGTGGCAACTGGCTTGGGAGGATTGGCCAGGAAACGGTTCACTTCCTGTTGAATGCGGCTGGGATTGATCTGTCGGAAATGATCTCTGGGTGACGGCTTTGGCCCCACGTAGGCATTCTTCTCTTTGTCCCAGACAAACGTTACCTCCGGACTCAGACCCTCGGGGGTTTTCGGCCCCAGAACAATCTCCTGCACGCCGTCGTTGTCGATATCGGACATGGCGTAATCCCATCCCCTGGCTCCCTTCCAGTTGTAGATGATCACTAAGGTGGCGTGAAACGGCTGGCTGACAGGAAAGATCATAAGGATATCGGCATATCCATGAAGATCGGCCGTTTCATCAACACCTTCAGATTTGTCAACCACAGGACTTCTAAAGGATTCCCCAAACCTCCTATCCAAGCGCATCTGAACACTGGTGATTAGCTCCATGAACCCGTCACCGTTGATGTCCATAACGGCTACCCTGCCCGCGACGCGGACCCAGTGTTGCAAATCAAACAGGGTCTCCTCTCCCTCTTGCGTATACGTCGCGACTCTTACCTTACGGGATCTGAAGAAATCTGGTGAATTCTTGACGTACGGTTTGAATATTCGTTCGCCGAATAACTCTTCGGGTCTATCGGCCCGAAAGCCCCAAGGCATGTGATCGTGATACATGTGGTCCTGATACAGTACCACGTATAGCGGATCCTTACCGGCCGGTTGTGGACAGGAAACCACTTCCATAGGAACTTGAAATCCATATTTATGGGTGCGTCCTGTTCGGCGCCGGAGTTCCAGGTGTGCCTTCTGTCGCGTCTTTTCATCGAGAAGAGCTTGCACCAGTTGGCGCCCAGGCATCGCAGTGAAGTCATTCTGTTCCTTGTCGGCTGGCTGGGTGGTTGGCGCTTTCGCCTGCCCCATAACCACGAAAATCAGTAAGAAAAGACAGGCCGCAGCAAGACGCCTAAAACCGCAATGGCTATTCATCAGTATTCTCTCCCAGTAAATTAAACTGCCCACTCATAATCACCTTGATGCCCCAGGTGATCGGTCGCCCATTATGGTCGATGTAAAACTTGATCGCAAGGCCGTTGCATACAACTTGTTCTACGTCACGAGTTATGAAGATGTTCAGCGCTTTGAGCATCCTGACATGGCTGTTGCCTGACGCATGACACGATCTGCGTCCGGGCAGTGGCGAACCATATTCGCTCTTGAACGGGATTATGGTTGTCTCATGCTTGGGCGTTGATTCGCTCGCCCCGGCCGCGTAGTATCAGGGGCTAGGCGGCTCGGGTAGGTTTGAGCTTCATCCCCCGCCGCAGCCGATACGTAGTAAGCACGGCAGCAATGCGAAAAAATGCGGAAAAAAGCTTTAGCCAGAGGTAACTGAACATGGCAATGACAATCACTGAGAAAATCCTCGCATCCCACGCCGGCGAAGCTGCCGTAACGCCCGGCCAGAACGTCTGGTGCAAAGTGGACGTGCTGATGACCCACGACGTGTGCGGGCCGGGTACGATCGGAATTTTTCGCGAGAAGTTCGGCCCCGACGCCAAGGTCTTCGATCCCGAAAAGGTCGTGATCATTCCCGACCATTACATCTTCACCGGCGACGTGAGGGCCCATCGCAACATCGACATTCTGCGCGAATTCGCCGCCCAGCAAGGGCTGAAGTATTACTACGATCCGGACTTTGTCGAGCCGAATCTGCCCGAAGGCGAAGTGCCCCCGCCCTACGCCAACGCGGCCGAGACAAGCTACCGCGGCGTGTGCCATTCTGCCCTGCCGCAAAACGGCCACACGCGCCCGGGCGAGTTGCTGCTCGGCACGGACAGCCACACCTGCACGCACGGCGCGTTCGGCGAGTTCGCCACGGGTATCGGCAACACCGACGCGGCCTTCGCGATGGGCACGGGCAAGCTCTGGCTGAAGATTCCGCAATCGCTGAAGTTCGTCTTCCACGGCGAGCTGCCGCCCTACCTGATGGCGAAGGATCTGATCCTGCACACCATCGGCGAGATCGGCGTGGACGGCGCGACCTACTGCGCGATGGAGTTCGCCGGCGATGCGATCGGCCAGCTGAACATGGACGAGCGAATGACGATCTGCAACATGGCCATCGAGGCTGGCGGCAAGAACGGCATCATCGCGCCGGACGAGGTTACGCTGGACTACGTTCGCAGCCGGACCGACAAGCCGTTCGAGGCTGTCTACTCGGACGCCGACGCGCAGTACGCCAAGGTGTACGAGTTCGACGCGAGCAAGCTCGAGCCGACGCTGGCCTGCCCGCATTCGCCGGATAAACGTGCCCTCGCCCGCGAGCTGGGCGACGTGAAAATCGACCGGTCGTACATCGGCTCGTGCACCGGCGGCAAGACGACCGACTTCATCGCAGCGGCGATGGTTCTGGCTGGCAAGCAGGTGAAGGTCGACACGTTCATCGTCCCGGCTACGATCGAAGTCGATCAGGACTTGGACCGCTTGGAAGTTGGCGGGCAAACGCTGCGACAGGTGTTCGTCGATGCAGGCTGCACCATTGGCCCCGCCGGCTGCGCCGCCTGTCTGGGCGGGCCTGTGGACACGTTCGGCCGCGCCAACGAGCCGATCACGGTCGTCTCGACGACGAACCGCAACTTCCCCGGTCGAATGGGCCACAAGCAGGCCCAGGTTTACCTGGCCAGCCCGCTTACAGCCGCCGCCAGCGCCCTGACCGGCAAAATAACCGACCCGCGAGACTATGTCTCGGCCGCTAAGACAATCGGCTCGGCGTAAGCGAAGCAGCTTTTTGTATCGCACGCATTCCAACGCGGGTGGCCCTTCGGGTCGCTCGCGTTTTATTTACGCGACGCCGTCACGCATCGCTCGATGCCCTGATGGTCGCGAAGAATTGTCGGCTCGTTGAATGCTTCGCCTGCGACGAGCAGGTCGCGAACCGCGTCGGCCTGGCCGCAGCCGAACTCCATCGCAAGCAGCCCGCCCGGGGCGAGCATGTCCGGCGCAGCGGCTACGATTCGCCGGATGCAATCCAGCCCGTCGGCGCCCGCATACAAAGCCATCTCCGGTTCATGCACAACCGAGGGCGCCACTTCATCGCCTGTGGCTACGTACGGCGGGTTGGCGGTAATCACGTCTACTGGAACCATGTCGGCCGCATCGGCGGGCGGAGTCAGCAGGTCAGCTACGCCCGTGCGAATTCGATCGCCTGCGCCGTTGGCCTCGGCATTTTCGGCAGCTATGGCGATCGCTTCGGGCGAAATATCGGTCGCAAGCACTCGGGCTGATTCGACTTGACAAGCGACGGTAACCGCCACACATCCGCTGCCCGTGCAGATGTCCCAGACGCTGCCCGGCCGGCCGAGTTGTCGCAGGTGTTCGACGGCAGCGGTTACGAGCAGTTCGGTTTCCGGCCGCGGAATGAGCACGTCGGGCGTGACCTTGAACGCCAGGGAGTAGAATTCCTTCTCGCCCACCAGATACGCAACCGGCTCGTGCTCGGCCCCTCTTCGAACCAGCTCGCGAAACGCCGCAATCTGATCGGCCGGCGGGCAGGTATCGAACCTCGTATATAGTTCGATCCGCTTGCAGCCCAGCGTATAGGCAAGCAGCATTTCCGCCGCCAGTCGCGGGCTGTCCACCTGCCTGGTCTCGAAATATTCGCGCGTCCAGTTCAGCAGCCGCAGCACGGTCCAAGGCTCGGACTGCCCGTTGGAATCATTGGAGCCATCAGAACCATTAGAATCTTTAGAACTATCAGAATTTTTAGACTCATTAGAATTTTTAGAAAGATCACTCGCCATTGCACCGAAGTAGCACACTTCAGGCGCGTTGGCAAGGGCGAACCCACGGGGTTGGCTGTCGACAGGCGTTAGACGAGCGGCTACCGCGTGCGAGTGGGCTTTCGAAACTTTATATGGTTGCGAACCAGTCGCGGCGTGGTGATCTCTTTGGTCGGCGCTAAAACGACGCCCTTGGCTTCCATTCGGCTGTACGCCATCGTCGCCATCGGGTCGCCAAGATCGGCCACTGCGTCGGATGCCACCACCACGCCGAAGCCTCGATTGCGAAGTCCGATCGCCGCCTGAACGATTCCCCTGGCCACGCTCGCCCCGCAGATCAAAAACGTGCCCGCGTCGATCTCGGTGATCAGACGTTCCAGCCGGGCGTGGGCGAACATGTCGGTATCTCGCTTTTCGACGATCACCTGCTGGTATCGTTCGAATATGTCGCGCGGCAGGTCCGTCGTGTTTCGCAGGCCGAGATTGATCCTGGCCGGCAGGATCGTGCCTGGCATTTTTCGCTCTCCGACGGTGTTCTCTATGTAGTGCGGCCCTTCGCAAAGCGGCCCCTGCTCGTCCTTTCGAACGCGTAGAACCGTGCTGAGAACCGGGACGCGATGCTTTTTCGCCCATCGGAACAGGCGATAAATCATGTTGGCCGCCCTGCCGGACTGGCGAGTGTAGCAACTGCCCGCAGGGTCGAACGCGTCCTGCTGCGTTTCGATGTCCAGTAATATTCGGTCGTAGAACATATTTCCCTCAGGTCACCGCCAACTTCTACGCCGGCGAAAAGGAGAGGTTCGTCCACAGCATTCTAGGAGGGGTACGGCGCGAAAGGCGGTTTCTTCACTGATGTTAGGAGTGAAATCGTAGGAGATGCTGGTTCTGCGAGGCCGCGACAATATCGTTATCTATCTGAAATTGATACGGTTACGACGAAGACACCTACGGCAAAGAAAATCAGAATAATCTCATTGTCGCAGATCGGGGGCGTCGTTACCAGGCCTGGTTTCCAGACCCGCGGATCAGGCTAGAGGGCCTGTATGACCCACAAAGCAGCCGACAGTGCGACCAGCCCGGCGAGGATATAGCCCATCAGCAGCACGATCGCCACCGGCAATCGGCGCACGTCTTCCACGCGGATGGTCTTGTACACAATCGCCACCGACATGCACAGCGGCAGCAGCAGCCAGAGCGTCCAGCCGTTGGAGTCCAAGGGGGCGGGATTGTAGAACAGCACCCAGGCGATCATGCTTGCTCCTTGTCGTCCGAGGGCTTTGGCTTGCCTTTGGGCTCACCGGCGAAGCCCAGCAACGAGAGCATCACAGCGTCGAAAATGCACATCAGGTTCAGCATCCCCGCCACTCCCGCAAAGGCCCTGGCGACGATATCGGTCGGGTACGACAAGGCCAGATCATCTTTGGCCAGTTGCTCATCCAGGGCGTACTCCCAAGTGACGCGTTGCATAGAACGCGTTTGCGGGGGCTCGCCGATCCGTCCATCCACAACCAACTCATTAAGCACGTGTTTACTGATTTGCCAACCAGCCAGGCCATGCACGCCAGCGAGCATCTCTGCCGCAAACCACCATCGTTCGTTGTGCCGATCCACGGTCATCGCCCCACCGAGGCCCATCCCCACCCAGAAAGTCGCACCGATCACCACGAACAGGATCGCGCCTCGGCGCACTCGCCCCAGGTACACGTGCCCCAGGCCCGGCACGAGCCAGGCCAGGAACATCGCCAAAAAGGGATTCGGCCGAGTTTTGCTTTTTTGCTTATCCATGCTGGACTAAGAGCCTCTCCGAGTAACCCCGCGGGCCGCGACGGCGTGGTTTTTTGTCCAAGCCAAGGCACGAGGGTGATTGCGACCCTGTCGGGTCGCTGAGCCCGAGCAACGCAGGGCTGGGCAAAAAGACGCCCGTCCCTTCGGGTTGAGACGAAAACGAGCGTCTACTGCGTCCCAACTCCTCACCAACCCGCCAGGGGTTGCTTTCGTCGTTCTTTCTTGTATCCATCTCATTTTCGTCACAACGCGGCTCCGTGTGGTTACTCGGAGAGGCTCTAAGCAATGTCGCCGACAGAGCACTAAGAGTCAAGGGATATGTCCGCCCGGCTTGATGGTTACTGATGGGGGGGGGCTCGATTACTGCATAGGATGCAGGCGGGCAGCGACCCGACCCAGTCGCTGCACCCCTGCCCAACTGATTTTCAGACTGACGTCACACCCTACGTTGCGGTGGTTTGATTCACTTTGTCGGCACGATGTCTAATGATTTTCCGAACACGTTCGCGGAGTGCATGGAACTGGATCGGCTTCTGCACAAAGCCGGCCACATTCCTGTCGGCCAGGCGGTCCATCACTTCTTCTTCGCTGAAGCCGCTGGTGAGCAGGACGAGAACGTCCGGGCAAATTTTTTGCATTTCATCCAGCACTTCCACCCCGCTCATCCGTGGCATGGTCAGGTCGAGCAATACCAGGTCGATTCGGTCCAAATGTTTCCTGAACACTTGCAGCGCTTCGATCCCGTCGCTGGCCAACAGCACTTCCATGCCGTCCTCTTCAAAACTCGCGCGAACAATCCTCAGCAGGCTGCCCTCATCGTCCACGACCAGAATAGTTTCGGCCTTGTCGTCGCTTTCGATGGCAATCTGCTGCGTGGGCTTGTGTTCTGCATCCACTTGCTCGCAAACTTGTTCGAGCACGGGCAGCAAGACGCGAACCGTCGTTCCCTTGCCAGCCGTACTGGTCATTCGAATGGTTCCCTTATGGCCGCGAACGATGCCCTGCGATGCAGCCAGCCCCAACCCTCGCCCGGGGAATTTCGTGCTGAAAAACGGATCGAATACACGCCCCAGCGTCTCAGCGTCCATACCGGGGCCGTCGTCGGCGATTTCAAAATACACAAATTCTCCAGCGCGAATATCATGGTCATGAGGACAGGCTGCCAGATATTGAGAATCGGCCTGCATCACGCCTGCGCTGACTGATATGCTTCCGTGCCCGCCGTCGAAAGCCTCGGCGGCATTGGTCACCAGATTGACCAGTACCTGGCGGATCTGGCTCGGATCGGCTTTCACGCGTGGCAGGTCTTCCATTCCGCGAAATTCCATCGTGATCCTTGAAGGAGCGGCCGCCCGAAGCAGCGGTTGCCTGTCAACGAGATGACGCGCCAGATCCATTGCCTGAATGTTTAGCGCACCGCGCCCGGAATAGGCGAGCATCTGAAGTGAAAGTGCGCTGGCTCGCTTACCGGCCACCCGTATTTCTTCGAGGGACTCCCGCATGGTCGAATCTTCGTCCAGCCCCCTAATCGCCAGGTCGGCATTGCCCAGAATAATCGTCAGGAGGTTGTTGAAGTCGTGCGCCACCCCGCCGGCCAGCACGCGAAGGCTCTCAAGTTTCTGCGCCTGCTGGATCTTGTCATCGAGTTCCCGTTCCTGCATCTCGGCCTTGCGGGCATCGGTAATGTCACGAAGCATGCAATGGGTCTGCTTGAAATTGCCCTTGCTGTCGTATCCTACCTTACCGTCGATGGCAACCAGGACTCGCTGGCCGTCACGACGAATCATTTGAAATTCCGCGCCTTGGATTTCGCCACTGGCCTTGAATTTGAGAAAACGCTCGGCAAAAAGTGACTTATGCTCGTGAGTCAAATAATCGCAGAAGTTCTTGCCGATTACCTGGTCGCTATCGTAATCGAGCATTTCCAGCCAGGCCGGGTTAACCTCAAGTATATTCCCGTCGATATCGAGCGACTGATACCCCAGCGGAGATTGTTCGTAGAGTTTGCGGAACCTTTGCTCGCTGTCGGCCAGCGCCAGCTGCGCTTCTTTACGTTCAGTGATGTCGCGCCCGACGCCAATTATCGAAGTGACGTCGCCCTTCGCATCGAGTACGCAATTGATCGCCCAGTGAAACCATCGCCAGCCGTCAACGGTCATTGCCCTATCATCGTGCTCGGAGGTGTACGGCGGCGACAGAGCCTTCTTGAGCGAATCGGCGGTTAAGTCGCGATCGCCAGGGTGAATCAACGGAAAAAAACGCGTGCCCAGCAGTTCGTCTTCCGACTTGCCGAACGTACGACAGTAGCTTTGGGAGACGAATATCAGTCGATGGTCCATGTCAGCCTCGACCATCAAATCAGACTGATTTTCGACAAGCATGCGATACTGTTGTTCGCTTTGGGCCAGCGCCGCCTCGGACTGTCGAGCCCGATTCACGCCACGTTTCCAGCCGGACGCCGCCAGTACTATCCCAAGCAATAACAGAGCCGAAACGCCCGTCATTCCAATCATTGTCGAGGACCACTGATCTGCGTGGCGCTGTTGAAAAAACCAGAGCAGCCCACCCAGCGCCACCATCGCTACGAGAAGAAGAATCGCGGTCGTGCCCCATGGCCAACGCGATTTTAATGGGGAATGCTCAGTGCCTGCACCAATGGCCCGAGCGTCCACGGTATGAACGAATGCCTGCCCTTTTTTCATTATTACTCCCCTAGTTCAGCATTACTAATCAGTGCATCGATCCACTGCAAAGGCCAGGAGCGAGCACTCCCAAATGGCCAATAGGTGCTCTGATATCCGACTCAGTATAACTGAAACATACGTATCGGCATAATGTGAAATGAAGATTAATCGCAATTTATGCGTATTCCCCGTTGCGACTATCAGCCCGCGATGTCCATCACCAGAACCGTCACGTCGTCTTCCGGCGGGTCGGAATCCTGTGCGAGATCAAGGCTTGCGGCCAGTTGCAGGAGCATCTCCTCGCGAGTGAGCGAACCCCAACGCGACATCGCCTGCTCGAATGTTGGCATCTCCCCGCTGGGTCTGTGGCTGAGAATGTCTTCCGCACCGTCGGTGTATAGTACCAGTCGGTCGCCTGGAGAAAGCTGGTACTGAGCCGATGGAAATTCTTCCCCTTCGAAAATCCCTAACAGGCTTCCGTCCACCCACAGCCGTTCTACCTCGCCGTTGGGATGAACCACCATCGGCTCGGGGTGTCCGCCGCGCGCGTACGTCAGCGTTAGCTTTTCCGTATCAAGAACGCAGTATATCGCAGTGCAGAACTGGCAACTCGGTAGATGCTGCTCGCAGATGTCTCTGTTCAACTCCCGCATCGATATGTGCGGAGGTACGATTTCGTAGCTATCGCCGACGATTCGCTTGGTCTGCAGGGCCTTCTTGACGAACATCGTCATCAGGGCGGCGGGCATGCCGTGGCCCACCACGTCGGCTACGTAAAAGCCCAACATGGTTTCGTCCAGGCGGACCACGTCGTAGATGTCGCCGCTGACCCACCCGACCGGGCGGTAAAGCACGCCGAATTTCGCAGCGCCAACCTCCGGAAGTCGACGCGGCAGGAAATCTCGCTGCAGCCTGGCCGCGATACGCATTTCTTCGTCGAGCTCTTCGATGGTGTCGACCGCTCTGTTGCTGAGGTGCCGGGCTTCATCCAGCTCTCGGCGAAACTTGCCCACCAGCGAATGGATCACCGAGGCGGCCCTCAACTGAACTTCGATCTTGTCGGGTGATGCGTTCTCTTCCACGCACAAAAATTGCCCGCCACGACGAGCGACCATTCTCCAGGCAGCCGGGGCGTCGGCAGGCAGCAGAAAGATCGCTACCGTCCCGTTTGCCTCCAGCTCGTTGAGGATCGTGCTGAGAAAGTGCGGATCGCTTGCGCTGTCGCCAGGGCGAACCAGCACACGAGGAGCGTCCACCAATTGCCCGCTCAGCGACTCTTGCTGGTCGGCTGGGACGAGTTCACCGATCTCCCTCACGGCGAATCGAACGTTAGGCGGAACGGGAGTCTTGCCGACCCACAACCATCTCGGTTTTGTTGCCAACATGCTTTCCATGGCGATATCTTGCTTTATGGGCGCGACCTGCACCCAAAGTCTCAATCGTCACAGACCGCCCTCGGCTTTAGCAGGGCCTACCATATTGCCCGAAAAGCTTACCAGATCCCCCATTTTCACCCCGGCCTTGGCAAAAGCTCCGCCGGCGGTCTCCAATACATACTGCACCGGCGAGCCGGAACGGTAAGGCTTTCGACCGGCCAGGTCGGGCTCGACCTCCATCGTGTACATCGCCACGATGCGATTGTCGGACGATATAAAGGCTATATCGAGCGGGATATAGCATCCCCGCATGCAGTATGAAACCTTCCGAGCGGCCGGATAGACAAACAACATGCCTGCGTCCGGTGCCAAATACGCCACGCCGGACAGCCCCTGCCCTCGCTCGACTTCGGTGTCGGCGATCTCGACGGTCCACGTCTTACCTGCGATAGTCACTTGCGCCGGTGCGGGCTTGGCGGGCTTGGCGCGATCTCGACAGCCAACCGCCGGAATCGAAAGCACGCCCGCGGCCGACAGTATAAGAACCGCCCGCATCGCCCAACGTTTGACGCGCCTATTGCTCATCGCCGAACTCCCGCAGACGTCGCAACATTCGCAGCACCAATTTGGTCGGCAGGCCGACGACGTTGTCGAAGCTGCCTTCCACCGACTGGACGTACCGGTCGGCCGTCTCCTGTATGGCGTATGCGCCGGCCTTGTCGATCCACTCGCCAGATGCCACGTAGGCGTCGATTTCCGCTTTGCTCATCTGCCGCATGGTGACGTAGGTGACGGCCGAGTCGATCAGGCGTCGCCCGTCCGGCGTCAGAATCGCCACGCCTGTAATCACCGCATGGCGAGTGCCCGACAATTTCGACAGCATCCGTCGGGCATCGTCGGCGTCGGCAGCCTTGCCCAGAATCTCCCCGCCAAGGCAGACAATCGTATCGCCGGCCAGGATGATCGCGTCGCTGCGGGCTTCGGCGACTGCCCGGGCCTTGAAGTACGCCAACGCTTCGGCGTGCTGGGCGGGCGAAAGGGCTGCATTCTGCTGGGCGGGCTCGTCCAATGGCGGGGCTACGACCTCGAACTGCACCCCAGCCGCTTCCAGCAACGCTCGGCGGCGAGGCGAAGAAGATGCCAAAACCAGCTTCCACTTGATCGCGGGTGCTGTCACGATGAACAAACCTCAATTCACGCAGCCGGCCGCTTCATGTTTCGCCGGCCTACAACGATCGGACACAATCCATCTGCTGCCATCTTGCCATAAACCCGCCCCCATTTCCAACAGAGTCCACAACCAGGCCGCCTTGCCGCCTCATTGCATGCGTCCCTGGATCACCACATTGTTGCATTAATGCAACGTCGGCATATCAGCGAAATATAACTGTTTTTAGCCCAGCCGATAGCGTTTGCGTCTTGGAGTGTTGCTTTCTGTCAACAGCCCGCCAAAGGCGGCAAAAACCCCCCAGTTTAACAGGCGAGTTACGACGATGTATGTCAGTGATAGGACGAGTGTTATATCTACTGGCGTCGAAAGATCTGAATCCTTCGGATTGGCACCTGTGTTGCATTATATAAGGGTGATGCGTCCCGATCGCGTCAGAGCATTTCACCATTGAAATGTCGTAGAGCCAACGCCGCGAGGACGAGGCTGGCAAGGAGTGCGAAGCATGCACCCCCTGTGGGTTGTCGATGCAGCACGACAACGCCAGCCGACGCCACAGCAAGTTGGAATGCGACAGGTCAATCGTGAACTGCTCATAATTTATTCGTACAACTTAATATTTGGAGGAGTTGCCATGGATGAGGTGACAATCAAACAAAGTCTCAACGAGTTGTGTGATGTAATGGCCTCTATGCCCTCAACCGGCGTCAAAACCGGCACGTCTGAGGGTGTTTATTATGCGCCGGCGCCCGCTGCCCACGCGTCGGCCGAAGATTCGCTCAACCATCTGCGTTTGCAGATCAAGTACCTGATTTTTGATCTCGAAGCCACCAGGCGAGAGAATCGATACCTGCGTCGAATGCTGGAGAACCGTCAAGGACCGAAATTAGACGATTAGAGTATTTCACGTTTTTTCGTATCGTTCGTATCGTTCGTATTGCTTGTATTGTTTGTATTGTTTGTAAAAGAATGTCGTCGAGCCGACGCAGCAGCAAGTTTGGAATGCGGCAGGTCAAACGTTACAAGTTGGAATGCGGCAGGTCAAACGTTACAAGTTGGAATGCGGCAGGTCAGGCGTTAGCTGTTCGAATAGCCGCTTGCCGTTTCGGCGGCGCAGTGTTTTGACAATTTGAGCCCCCTCCGTTAGCGCCACCCGGTACGGCGCGTGATGGAGATAACGCAGTCCGCGGCATGGCGCTACGCCACCTGCGCCGTGCCGCGCCTCCCTTCTTTGGGCGCTCTTCATATCTGCCCAGCCCTTCGCCTGCGCACTCGCCGCCACAGCGACGCCAGGGATTCTGTATTCTAACAACGATATTCCGAAGGACTATTGATGTGAGTCCGGTGAACACCCACAAGCTTCACTCCGTTTCGCTTGAAGGTGGCACTCCGGTTGCGATTCATTACCCCGGCCACCGGCCCATGAAACGTGGGGCAAATACGGCCGCTTGCTTTGCAGCGTCGATTAAAGACTATTTTCGTCGTTGCATTCTTTAGCCATTGGAGATATCAAGCCCCTATGAATGCGAAGAAATGGATAGCGATATCGGTATTGCTCTTGTTATTGACGCTTGCGGGATACTCGACAGCCGCACAGGGCGATCCGGCAACTGCGCCCGCCGTTGCAACTCGCGTAACGGGGAACAGCGAAGAATCGGCCGACTACTGGAGCCTATTCGTCAACGTGTGTAAAGTCGCTGGGATCGTCTTTGGCGCAGTCTTGGCCGCCTATGGCGTAGGTGTGGGCGTCTTTAGGTCTTTACACTGGATACATCACCTACTGAAACCAGAAATCGTTCTGCCCGAACCGAACGGACCGAAACCAGAAATCGTTCTGCCCGAACCGAACCGACCGGAACTAGAAATCGTTCTGCCCGAACATATAGGTACTCCATTGCCGGTAGGCGACACGTGTACGTGGCAGTATCACCTCACCGTAAAGAATGTCAGAGGTTGTCCGACCGCGAAGAACTGTAATATCACGACGAGACGCATTGAACGGCTAGGGGATGATGGTAAGTTTAAAAAGATAAACATACCAATAAGACTGCATTTCACATGGGGACTGAATGGCTCGCCCACGGCTACGAGCGTTAGGATTGACCAATCAATTAATCTGTGCCGTGCGCCTGAGAAGACCTGCCTTTTAGTACCAAACCTGGATTGCATTCCAATTGGATTCGGTGGGAATGTCAAGAAAGGTCAACGCCTTCGATATTGGCTTGATATTGAAGCAGATGATTTCAGATCCAAGAATTCAACAATCGTAGATATTACATTGAGAGATATTCCATGGAAGGGCTACTGGCCCAGCGATAGAGATACCATGGCTAAGTATGTTGATATAAAGATACTCGGAAACCATTAAAAAGCCGCCTGCTCTGTACGGTCGATTAAAGCGATTACAGCGATTACAGAGCATCCTCGTATAGCTCGACCATATGGCAAGCCCCTTTTTCAAATCGTCTTGCACAGTCACGCGAGAATACCGTTGAATTGATCGGTAGTGATGCTAATATACTGCATGGGGAAGAAGAAGAAGAATTGGAAACGCGTTGTCTATGTTCTTGGCGCGATACTTCTTGTTTATTATGCGGTCTTGTTCATATACCTATTATCGGCGCGCGATAGGTCTCTTCGCGGTCTTAAGCCCGATCTCGAACACGAGCAGACCAAAGATTTTTCCGATCCCGGCGGGGAAAAGGTTCCCGATCCCGACTATATCCTCACGAGGCTTGCAGTATTCGTCCCGATACTCACATTCGCTGGGGGCCTCCTTCAGAGCCCTATTCGACGTACCTTTTTAGGACCGCGACTAAGCATCGTTCTGCCAGAAAAGTCAGGTACTCTGGTCGATAGAGATAACGGCACTCAGGCTTGGTACTACCATCTCATCGTAAAGAATCGCCGTCGTCACTCTCCCGCGATGAACTGTCGTATCACGACGAAACGCATTGAACGGCTATGGCCTGATGATGATGAGATACACATAGCAAAACTGCGTTTCACATGGGGACTGAAGGACTCGCCAACAGAGGCGAGCGTTGCGGATAACGAATCAATTAATCTGTGCCATGTAAATGAGGATGCCTCCAGTTTAGAACTAGAGCTGGATGGCGTTCCGCGTAACTTCGGTGGGAATGCCAGGAAAGGTCAACGCCTTCTATATTGGCTTGATATTGAATCTGATAATTTCACATCTAAAAAGTCAACAGTCATAGAAATTTCCTGGAATGGTAAGTTTGACATGCATAGACCAGAAATGGCCAAGTATGTTAAAATAAAGATCATCCCTGAAAACGAAATAGAGCCGGTTACTTTGCAGAGTTGATTACGGCGATTACAGAGCATCCTCGTATAGCTCGACGGCCACAAAAAGCCCCTCGCCGAGCGTGCCCGTTCCAGGCGTCGCGACGATTGAGACTTCGATTATATCATTGGCCGACAAATCTTCATCCTGAATGGCCGCGTCTACTATTTCATCGGCCGCGACGGCGTTATCGAGAGTGACCGGCGTAGTAAGCACGCTTACCCCGTTGACCATTATGTCCACAACTACGGTCGAATCGCCGATGCAAGCGACCAACAGCCCGCAACGTATGCTCTTGAGCGTGCCGACCGTGCCGTTAACGACGTGAATCACTCGACCGTCGCTTGCGGCCGCGACGCCTTCGGCCTGGCCGTAATTCAGCCGTACAGTTGTAGGGCGTGCAACTTGCTTGCACGCGAAATGCGTCCACACAACATAAACCAAAACACGCGTGCAACGAGTTGCACGCCCTACGATGTTTTTTGTCATACCGTTTTTGCGCGCGCACTTTGGCCGATTTTCGCGCAAGACACGGGAAATTCTCAAAAAAACTATTCCGCGGCTGGCCGGTGACTTGCCAATTCTCAAAGCCGCGTTCGGTGCCGTTTGCGCGCGCAAAACAGGTACACCACCAGTAAGGGTAGAGGCGCGTTGTGCGCCAATTTCGAAATTCGGATTTGGGATTTCCGCTGTCGCGGGGTACTGCGCAGAATTGGGATTGAGAAGAAACAGAAACAGATTGAACAGCAGAAACGAAACATCTCAAAGCAACAAGGACGGGCAGCACCCGACTTCTCATATTTCAAAAATTTCGACACCGGCGATCTGGGATTCCCCGTTGGGCGCGGTGGGGCTCCCGTCCCACCGCGTTGGGAGGCGACCAAAAGGTGGCGGGACAGGAGCCCCGCCACCCCAGTGTTGGAACTTGGGCAGCATTTCACCCAAAACGCTCATGCATAACGCTAATTCTTTGAATACAAAAGGCCTATCAACATCGAGACTCGTTCGTTGCCGTACCCGGCCGCACGGTTTGGTGCAGTTTCACACGTTTTCGCACGGTTTGGTACGTTTGCGTACGCACTCGCACGCGGCCGGTCGTATTGGGTCACGGCCGGTGAGTCGCGGGCGAACCCGACGCGGCCTGGTCGCAAAGAGAGCAATGATATTGAACACAATAGTCCACGGCGGCCGTGCAAAAAAGCATTGTTGCGGCCACTTGATAATAAATGCAAAAAGTCTCATGCTCGCCTTGACGTTCGGACGATGTTAGGATAGACTGCAATGCGAACAAAACCCGAATATCCATCGGATGGACGCTCGGACGGGCGCAGCCCAGTCGCCATGGAAAGGCGCTGTGACATGAAAAACGTTTCATTAAGCCAAGCCGGCTCAAATGAAGGCAGCAATGCTGGCCGGAAACCTGATATGACAAAAGTTCCGCTAAGACAGACCGACTCGCAAAGCGGCAACTATAACGGCACAGAATCATTCGTGACAAAAGTTCCGCTAAGACAGACCGACTCACAAAGCGGCAGCTATAACGGCACAGAATCATTCGTGACAAAAGTTCCGCTGTGCCAGTTCGGCCCGGGCGGAGACTTCGTAACAACATACCCAGCGTACGGCAGGCCAATTCCATCCGTCCACGATGCGGCAATCAGCCAGGCCGAAAGCCGGCGCCTACGTCGCCCCCTTACCGGCCGCCGCAGCTGGCCGCGCGTATGGGTGACAGCACTGCATCGCCTGGCCGCCATTGCCGCCAGCCTCGCTCGCGCGGTTCGCATGGGCGGTCGCAGGGGCGAATTGATCGCCGAAGGCCGGGCGCCGCTGGAAACAGTAGCCATCACCGCCGAGTTGAGCGCCGGCCGCATCACTCGCCAATCCGATACCGAACTGACCCTCGCAGCCGCCAGGGAGAACGATCATGGAAACACCCACACCCAGACAACTCGAGATTCTGCAGTTCATTCGCGACATTCGCAACCGGCAGGGCTATTCCCCGACGATGCAGGAAATTGGGGACCATCTGAGCCTTACGAAGGTAACCGTGTTCGAGCACGTAGGGGCACTCGAAAGAAAAGGCCTGCTGATTCGGGGCGCAAAGCACAAGGCGCGCTCTTTGCAAGTCTCGGGTAAATTCCATTTCCCCGACGAGCGGTCGACCCGCATCCCCATGGTGGGGCAAATAGCCGCTGGGCTGCCGATCGACGCCATCGAGGACCGCGAAATGCTCGACCTGGAGGAGATATTCGATCGCCCCGCCGAAACCTTCGTGCTTCGCGTCGTCGGCGATAGCATGATCGACGAGCACATCTGCGATGGCGACATGGTAGTCTGCGAAAAACGACAGACCGCACGCAACGGAGAAACCGTAGTAGCCCTGCTGAACGACGAGGAAGCTACCCTGAAAAAATTCTACCGTGAAGCTGGCCGAATCCGCCTTCAGCCAGCCAACCCTGACTACGAGCCGATCTTTGCCGACAACGTTCGCATTCAGGGCGTCGTAATCGGAGTCATTCGAACCGTTTAGAGCGTTTTACGAATGAGATACAACATTCTCTGCGTTGGCGAAGCAAGGCTGGCAAGGAAGGGAACCAAGGCATATTTTTTTAATAACAACGATATTCAGAAGGTTTTCTGACGCAGTCAGCCGTAGCCGCAGCCAGCAGAAATGATGCAGGCTCAGAGTGAACTGCTCTTGAGTCGCCAGCACTCATTTATGCCGGCCAGTCACAAGCCCTGCATAGTACTGCAGGCTATTTTACACTGGTTGAAGTGCATTGATTACCGGGGCGTGTCGGTGTGTCTTAACACGCTCATCTCGTCGAAAAATGCACCCTCTCCATCAAAGTTTGAATTCGAAGCAGTTTTTGTATTTATTCCAATAATTTTGGGCAATCCAAGGCATTTGGGTAGAACAGCTTGCAATCAACTGGCAAGAATTTCCTGAATAATAGGAATTTTATGCTCAACAAATCAGTGGAAACGTGCGAATAATATAGTGAGCGAGCAAGAGGGGTTCTCCCCCCGACCCCTCTGGCCGGTAAAGGTTTCGTCCTCCTTTCCCTTTGCCGGCCCTTTTTTTGCGCCCGCGTCGATCGAGAAAATCGTCGAGAAAATGAAAGACTGATCGTTGCTTGTGTGATGCCCGACATGAGAGACTTTTTTCGAGCGCGGCGGGGCTCCTGTCCCGCCGCTAAACGAAGAAACCTTCTAGCGCCCCAGAATCGACTTGGCCATCCGCACACTGGCCTCGGGCGACGCTTGCGAATCGGGCGAGTATGGCGCGTCGATGACGACCCACCCATCGAATCCGACGGCTTGGAGCGCTGCGACGGCGGCGGCGAAATCCACGTCACCTTCGCCAAGGGCGACGTTGTAATCCGGCGGCTGGCCCCCATGCAGCTTTACGTCCCGCAAGTACACCTGACCGATCGCATCGCTGTTGATATCGCGAATTCCGGTCGGCAAGTCCAGCTTGCGTGCCGTGGCGGCGGCCGGGTCTACGTAAATTTTTACGAACTCCGACCCGCCGAGATGGTCTCGAAGAAACTGCTGCTGGCCGAAATTCAGAGTACTTACCACTGCGATGACGACGTGGGCATGTTCGGCATGGTCCACCAGCTCCAAAAGCGAATCCGCAGCCTGGGTGAATTCCTTGTCTATTTCGATTGCGTTTTTTCCGAAGAACGGCACGGCCAGCAGTCCGGCGCCGGCTTCGCTCGCAACAGCCAACGCCTGCTGGATAAGTTCCAACGACTCGGCCGACTGGTCGGGTTTACCGATCAGGCTGGGCCGCTCGCAGAGGAAATTCAGCGCCAGGCCTGCAATCTCCACCCCAGCCAGGTCGGCCTCACTGCGCAGCTGCTGGGGAAGGTCGGTTTCGTAAAGCGTACCGGCGGTAGCGGCGCTGTTATAGCCGAGTTCGATCCCATCGGCGCCCGCTGCGGCTGCCAGCCGACACGCCTCGCTGAAATGCTCTACACCTAGAGTTTTATTCGTAATCCCAAGTCGCATGACATCCAGGTTTCCGGATTCCAGGGTGAGCCGACGAGCCCGCGGACAGGTTCGTTCAGGCTTTGCCGCGGACAGCTATGATAGCCAGACGACCTTCACCTGAATCGGCGAGAGTATGGGCCTCGCCTTCGGCGACTGCGGCGAATTGCCCCGTGGCGAACTCGCTCGTTTGGCCGTTGCAGGTGATTGTAGCGTTGCCGGTGATCACGTAATACGCCCACTCGCCAGAGGATACAGACAGTTCCTGCCCGGCCTCCAGGCACAGCAGGTCCGCGGCTAAGACTCCACCTCGGTGTAGTTGAATGTGCTGCGGCTTGGCCGAGGCGAATCTCGCCTTCGCTATAGCGTTGATGATATCCATTGTACCGGTCCGTATGCGGTCGATCCCACTTCACCATATACTGAATTATATCGGCATACCGCGGTAAAATGTGTGAATCTATTCGCCCGCTCTATTCGCCCATAACTAAATTTGGCCGTGCAATATCACCGGCCAGAAGGTAAGTAAATGACTTATGAAAATAGCGTTGGCCCAATGCAATCCGATCGTCGGCGACATCGTCGGCAACTGCGATAAAATCGCAGGATTGATCGCCCAGGCGGCGTCGGGCGGAGCCGAACTGGTCGTCTTCGGTGAACTTTCGGTGACCGGCTACCCGCCGCGGGATCTGCTGCGCAAGGAACGCTTCGTCGCCGATAACGTCGCCGCCGTCGAGTCCCTGGCCGCTAAGTGCACCGACATTGCCGCTCTCGTCGGCTACGTCCGCCCAAACCCGCAGGCTGCGGGCCGGCCGCTCCACAATGCCGCCGCCCTGCTCGCCGCTGGCAAGATTCAGCATGTCCACGTTAAATCGCTCCTGCCGACCTACGACGTTTTCGACGAGACACGCTATTTCGAGCCGGCCGAGGATTTCCACTGCATCCAGGTCAACGGGCGAACTATAGGCCTGAGTATCTGCGAAGATTTGTGGGACCCCGCCGCCCTGGGCCGAAAACTCTACCAGAGCGACCCGGTCGGGGAACTGGCCCGCCGCGGCGCCGAGATCATCATCAACATGGCCGCCAGCCCATTCCACGTTGGCAAGGCCGCCCTCCGCGAAGAACTGTTCACACGCCAGTCTCAACGAGCCGGCGCGCCGATCGTGTTCGTCAACCAGGTCGGCGGAAACGACGAGTTGATTTTCGACGGCGCCAGTTGTGCGGTCTCCCCGGACGCTGGGGTGATCGCGCGGGCCGAAAGCTTCGCTGAAGACCTGATCGTCGTAGACCTGGCCGCATCTGCCGGGCCAGTCAAACCGCTTTCCGAGCCGATGGCCCGTCTGTCGGCGGCGCTTAAGCTCGGCCTGCGAGACTACGTGACCAAGTGCGGCTTCTCGCGCGTCGTATTGGGGCTTTCCGGAGGGCTGGACTCTGCCGTCGTCGCCACTCTGGCAGCCGACGCACTGGGGCCGGAAAACGTCCACGCCCTGGCAATGCCCAGCCGCTACAGCAGCGACCACAGCCTCGCCGACGCCGAAGCACTCGCCACCGCCCTTGGGATCGGCTACGAAGTCTGGCCCATCGAGCCGATGCACGCCGCCTTCGAGCAGGGCATGGGCGACACGCTCGACGCAGACATAGCGGCCGAGAACATCCAGGCACGCATCCGCGGAGCGATGGTCATGGCCTACAGCAACGCCCACGGACACCTGCCGCTTGCGACCGGCAACAAGTCGGAACTCTCGACCGGCTACTGCACGCTATACGGCGACATGTGCGGAGGAATAGCTCCCATCGGCGACGTGCTCAAGACCGTCGTCTATCGCCTGGCCGAGCAGCTAAACGCCGAGGTCGGCTGCGATCGCATTCCACGCTCGACCATCACCAAGCCGCCCAGCGCCGAGCTCAAACCAGATCAGACCGACCAGGACAAACTCCCGCCGTACGATCTGCTGGACGAGATTCTCGCGCGATACGTCGAGCAGGACCAGACGGCCGAGCAGATCATCGCCGACCGCTTCGACGAGTCGATCGTTCGCCGCACGGTGCAGCTGGTCGATGCGGCCGAGTACAAACGCAGGCAGGGAGCGCCGGTGCTCAAGGTTACCCCGCGAGCGTTCGGCACGGGCCGACGCATGCCGATCGCCCAGCGATACATCTCCGGGAAGGGAACCTGACCGTGCGAGTCGTTTGCGGACATTGCAGCGGCGCCATGAAAGTCGCCGATTCGCAGGCAGGTATCGCAGCCCGCTGTCCACATTGCGGCCAGGCCATCCGACTGCCCTCAGCCGACGAACAGCTTCTCTACGCCGACCAAGGCAAGCTGATTGCCGAACCGATCGAACCCGCACCGGGCGAACCAGAGCAAGCCGAAGTCGAGCAAGCCAGGCCTGGCGCCAAACATGCCGTGGTGTGGACGATCGGCATTACAATTTTCGCCGGCGTGCTGATCGCTGGGATGGTGGCCGGACTGCTGCTCTCACCAGCCGCCACCCCACCGACTGAAGACGAAGCCGCCCGCAAAAGCGATAGGCCGGCCGATGACGGCTACGCCTGGCGCCGCAACGACGATCGCGAATCCGATAGCCCCGACGACTCCGGCGTGCTGCGGGCCGTGTCGGTACAGGCCGACGTGTTCGCCAACGGCGGCTACGCCCCGGCTCGGTCCGAACGCGTCTACTGGAAGGTATCGCTCACCGTAAACGCAGGCGAATACACTCGCGTGTTCGACTCGGCCGGGGCCGATGCGACACTCACCATCGCCGGCAAGGAGTACGAATCGCTCGGATCGGTCGTCGATGACGCCAACCTGCCCCGCCGCTCACGGGCAGAACGCATCGAGATAGCGCAAGGCAAAACCCGCCGCGCCACGCTGCTGTTCGAAGTCCCGGCTGCGGCCAGAGCCGGGCGATTGGCTATAGAGGACGCAGGCGATGTGGCCGTCGGCCCGGTGGAGTTGCAGCCGACCGTGGACGCAGGCAGCCTCGCCGGCGAGTACGTTGAATCGCCGCCGCGCAATCTCAAGCCCCTGCTGCGCAACCCAGTGATGGCCGCCCTGCAACGCTCGGCCAACCACAAACTGACGCTCGCCCGCGCAGGCGGTGATCGGTGGACCGTGCGAATCGTCCCAGCCGGCGTCACCGGCTCGGCCAGCATGGTCGGCGGTATCCTGCAAACCAATCTGGAGATCGAAGGCAACAGCCTGCCATGCAAGCTTCGGCCGATCCGCGGCGGCAGCGGGCTGATCCTCTACCTCCGCGACGAGCCGTTCAGCCAGATCACCTACCGGAGGCTGAGATAGATGCCCGCCCCGACGCCACACAAGTTCAAGTTCATCGGCTGCGAAATCATCTACCGCGAGGCGTGCTATCTTGCGGCGACCGGGCGAAACCGCGTGGACGTGCAGTTTCTCCGCAAGGGCCTGCACGATCTCGAGTCGGCCGACATGACCAGCCAGGTCCAGCAGGCCATCGACGCCGTCGAGACGGACGCCGGATACGAAGCGATCCTGCTCGGTTACGCACGCTGCAACGATGGACTGGCCGGTACCCATGCCCGCAACCTGCCGCTGGTGATCCCGCGAGCACACGACTGCATCACGCTGTTTTTTGGCTCGCGCGACGCGTACCAGCAGTATTTCTCCGACCATGCGGGCACCTACTACATGACCACCGGCTGGTCCGAACGCAACGAGACCGCCGACGACAGCCTCACCCGCCCGGCCTTCGGCCCACAAACCGTCATGGGCAAACTAGGAATGGCCGACAGCTACGAACAACTCGCCGCCAAGTACGGCGCGGACAACGCCAAGTACATCGCCGAAACCATCGGCGACTGGACGCAGCACTACACCGACCTGCTGTATATCGAGATGGACACCTGCGACGAAAGCGAATACGTCGCCCAGGCCAGGCAAATCGCCGAACAACGAAAGTGGAACTTCCAATGCCGCAAAGGCGACTGGTCGCTGCTGGATAAACTATTCGCCGGCGAATGGGACGACGATTTCCTGATCGTCCAGCCGGGCCAAAAAATAGTTGCACGGAATGACGAGCAGATAATCGCGGCCGAATGAGGATCATTTCGTAAAATTGATCAATCGATAAATATGAACAATCGCCGCGCATGATAATGAAAAATTCGCGGCAGAATGAAGGTTAAAAACATGGATCTATTCACCGCCATCGAAACCAGACGTAGCGTTCGCCAGTATACCGACGAGCCGGTCGACCGCGCCGACCTGGAGAAAATCGTAGCCGCAGCGATCGAAGCCCCGAGCGGCTGTAACGCGCAGTTACGACATTACGTGATCGCCGATTCGCCGGAGGTGATGGCCGGCATCCGCCCTGTCACCAAGGCCACCGAGTCCGCACCGGCTGCAATCGTCATGCTCATCGACCCGACGGCCACCCCGTATGGCGAGTTCTGGATGCAGGACGCCTCGGCCGCCATGGAAAACATGCTGCTTGCGGCTGTCGCACTGGGCTACGGCGGCTGCTGGATAGAAGGCGCGCTGCGACGCCACGAGGACGCGATTCGCAAACTCCTCGACGTGCCGGAACACCTGCGAGTATGGTCGCTTACGCCGATCGGCCGGCCGGCCAAGAACCCGCCTCGCCCCGAGAAATCCGCATTCGCCGACGTCGTGCGATACAATTCGTACAGACCGGAGTAACCAAACCGTTCGATATTGAGTGCCATGACCCACGTGAGATTTTGGTGAGCTTGTCGAACCACGTGGCCATGTTCTTTTTTTGATGCATTCCGCGAGCAAACAAGTTGCTCGCCCTACGCGATAAATCACAAGATGTCGGGTGGCACGGCTTGCTCGTCAAGCCGTGTTGCTGCGATTTGGCGTCATGCTCGACGTTGTCCGTGATTATTGAGGAGATGGGAAGATGACGCTACGAAAGCTACATCGGATGATTGCGGTCGTGTTCGCTCCGTTTATTCTACTGACTGCCATTACTGGCGGGATGCTTCTGTGGCGCCACACCGGTGCATACGAATTTGGGACAATGAATGTCTTGTTCGGCCTGCACAACTGGGAAATCGTCGCCAACTACGTAGGCACGATACTGGCGGTCGGCATGATGGTCACCGCACTGACCGGCCTGACGCTATGGGCTCAGGTAATCGGCAACAAACGCCGCGCCGCACAACGAAAAGCAAAGAAGAAGTAAAACGCCGTCGCCATACTCCCATCCCAGATGTCGGGTGGCACGGCTTGCTCGTCAAGCCGTGTAGCTTCACCTTGTCCCTACTACCTCGCCGAACGTTTATATGTTCAATTCCACCGATTTTATGACGTGTCAGCGGTTCGCGCCACCTGTATCATTAGCTCGGACAATAATAGCGGCGGCCGGGCATGCCGCCTGCGAACATGGACCTCAAGTCAGGACCAATCTGGGGAGTACGAGCATGATTGACGTCGTAAACGTATGGCACCATTACGGAGTTCGCCCGATTCTTCGCAACGTTTCGATGCACGTTTCGCCTGGCGAGCTGGTAGCCGTCATGGGCCCCAACGGAATGGGCAAGAGCACGCTGCTGGCGATGATCGGCGGGATTCTCTGGCCCATCAAGGGTCACGTGGACATCGATGGCAAGCGCCGCCGCAGTTCCGTCGAGGCCGAAACCGAAATCCGCAAGAAGGTTCTCTACCTGCCCGACGACCCCTACCTGCCCAAGGATATGAGCGGCCGCGAGTTTCTGCTCGCCGTCGGCCGACTGTACGAGGTCGAGGAAGAACGGCTGATGGGTCATGTCGAACGACTGCTGTCGGTCTTCGATCTCGTCGGCGTGTCGGACTCGCCCATTAGGTCCTATTCCACCGGCCAGCAGAAGAAAATCGGCATCTGCTCAGCCCTGGTGACCGAAGCGCCGATCATGATCCTCGACGAGCCCTTCTCCGGCGGGTTGGATTCCTCGGCCTTGCTTGCCCTCAGCCGCATTCTCAAGCGCCTCGCCGAGCGGAAAGACGTCACCGTCGTGATGGCCGTCCCGGTGCCCGAACTGGTCGAGCCGCTCGCACACAAAATCGCCATCGTCGCCGACGGGCAGATCCTAGCCTACGACACGGCCGACGGCCTGCGCCGCCAGAGCGGCTGTTCGGGAACATTGACCGAAGTGCTCGAACAACTCATTCATCCAGACGTGGTGAATAACATCGACAAGTATCTGCAGGAGGAGATCCGATGATCCGCCGATATCTCTGGCTCCTGCCGCCATTCGGGCTGTTTGCCGTCTTGGCCTGCGTCTACCTGGTCACGGTGGCTGCTGACTACATTACGGTGGACACCGATACCTCAAAGCCCGCTATACGTTTATTACTTCTTTGTGTTTGGACTGGCTTTCATGCGATCAGACCCTGCGCGTCTCATCCGGGGCTTCGATCCAAATATCGACAGTGGCTTGCCTTTACCACCTGGACACACCGCAAGCCGCTGCCAGAAGGCCAACCAAATCTGTCATGGTTTGATTTTCTCGCACTTGGATTAGTCACTTTGATCGCCTACATCAACCAGGCTCAGGATGGAACAACGTTTCTGGACCATCTGTCACCGATGTGTTGGCTGATCCCGCTGATGGTATTTTTCGGGATCTACAATCTGGCAATGTTCTTTGCCATGATTGCCACAGTTCCCAGCGCCGCTGTGCTGTTGATCTTTATGCCTTTTGTCGTGTTCCCACATCTAAATCTTATCATCGCGCTGGGTGTGTTGCTGATATTCTGTGCTTACCTTCATTGGTGCCACTATCAATACCTACGCGGTTTTCCTTGGAATCAGCCGGAATGGAAATTCGATCCGATGCGACAGCTTCGCAAAGACTCGGTTGCAAAATTATCCCCAAGTTGGCCGTATACACAATTACGAAAAATTCCAGAAGGCCATGATGTTGTAGATGAGCACGGCAATGAAATGGGGAAATGGATTACCATTACTGCTTGGTTTGGGATGAGTCTCCTGGCGACGTGGTGGCTACACGTCATAGTCTGGACAGTTGCTATGTTTGACGATGGTGTGGATAGGGGCAACCCCTTATTAGTCCTGCTCATACCAATAATAATAATTCCCACGATCAGCCTTGGCATCTATTGCAATGGTCTCTCTCCTCCAATCACTCTGTTCGGCCGGATGCTGACAGGCAGATTGATCATCCCAAAATTCGATAAGATATTTGTTGCTCCGATTTGTGTAGTGGCCATAGGTTTTGGCGCATTGATAACTTGTTCAGTCTACGGTTGGATAAACATATGGTCCGGTGACATCATCTTCTTTGCCGTGCTGTTTCTGACGCTGGTTTTGCCTCCTGATTACAAGCGTTGGCGCCTGACGGGAATGTGCCGCATCGATAAGCCAGTCAGGAAGACGAAATCAACGAAAACCACCGGCACGAAGCCAATAGCCCTGCCAGGCTTGAAGTGGTAAGACCCGGCCACAGAGTGATCTGAAACTGGCGGGAGTGTCAAGCGATCTAGCGTTTGCGGATGACGACGGCGGTGAGGTCGTCGGCTTGTGGTCGGCCGCAAGTGAAGTCGCACACGCCGGTGTTGAGCATCTCGATCATCACGTCTGGCGGCGTATCCCGGCCGATACGGAGCAGATCGCAAATCCGCTCCATGCCGTATACCTCACCGGCGTGGTTGGCGGCTTCGAAGAATCCGTCGGTCATAATCACCGCAAAGTCTCCGCTGTCGAACGGATGTTCGAGCGTATCGGCATACTCGGCGCAGGGCAGCACCGCCAGCGGCAGGCCGGTAGCTGCGACTTCGGTGAATTTGTCTTCGCTGCGGTCGTAGAAGAGCATCGGCCCATGGCCGGCCGATACGAAGGTGAGTTTGGCGTCGATCGGGTTCAGCAAGCCAAGGAAGCACGTAACGAATCGCCCGCTGTCGAGGTCGGCGATGAGCAGATCGTTGGCGGTGCGCATGATCGTCGGCAGATCGGCGTTCTGGAGGCACATCGCACGCACCATGGCCCGCGCCTGAGCGATCACCAGGGCCGGGCCGACCCCGTGCCCGGTGGCGTCGGCGACCATGAACATGCATCGCCCGTCGGCAAGCGGCATGTAGTCGTAGGTATCGCCGCCGGTTTCGTCGGCTGGTTGGCTGAAGCCGGCCACCTCGAAACCTTCGATCGACGGGGTCACGGTCGGCAGCATGCCCTGCTGAATATCCTGTGCGATCCGCATGTCGCGCTCCATCTCCTGCTTGCGGAGATAGTGCTCGATCAGGTTGGCTCGCTGAATGGCGACGCCGGCCTGTGCTGCGAGCGATTCGGCGAGGGTGATTTCGTAGCCGTCGAGTTCCTGGCCCGCATGGTGTCGATTGAGCACCTGCATGACGCCCACCAGGGCGCCGTCGTAGCCGGACATGGGCACGGACAAAATGTTGCGGGTGACAAATTTCGTGCGGCGATCTACATCGGGGTTGAATCGCTTGTCTGCGTAGGCGTCGGGCACGTTGACGACCTTGCCGGACATAGCGGCCGCCCCTGCGATGCCGCTGCCCGCGGGTATGCGAATCTCGCCCGTGCCGGTGGCGACTCGGCTTACGAGTTCATCGTTTTCGGCGTCGTAGAGAAACACCGTCGCCCGCTCTGCATCGAGCAGTTCCATGGCCCGGTCGATGATCAGCGTCAGCAGCTCGCCGAGGTCTTCGGCGGCGACCATCGATCGCGTAATCTCCAGGACTTTGTGGAGGTCGCGAATCTCTCGATTTTCGTCAGAAACATCCATGGTTCTTTCGGTTCCTTCGGGTTTTTTCAGGCTCTGTCAGCGGCCGGCACGCATCATCGGCCCGGTCGGCACGGGGAAGGTCACCCCACCGTTGGGGAAGACGACCACTCGTTGCGGCCCGCCGCCCAGCAGCGCGTCCGCTTCGGCTATTGCTTCGTCCACTGAAGCGAACAGTTCGACGCCGGGGAACTTTACGCCTGCGTCGACCAGGTTGGGCGAGACCATGAGTAGCGGGTTGCGGTGCAGCATTTGTGTAGCCATTCGCACGAAGAAGGCCGCGTCGCCCGCCAGTCGCGGCACGAGTCGCAGCACGAGCGACGCGAGTGATTCCGGCCCGAGCCAGCGAATGATTCGTCGCATCCACACCGGCGATGCTGGCCACCATGGTATTTTCATGCCGTGCAGCCCGCCCTCGCAATGGGCCAGGCAGATGATCACTCCGCTGGGGCGCGCGGCCCAGCGCGTGTTGGCGATGCACTTGAACGATTGCCACAGGTCGAAATCGCGCGGAAACGCGTTGGCGATCAGTATGTCCGCCGGCTGGGAAACTATCGCTCCGCACGCGACGGCACATTGCTTGGCGACCATCCGATGCGTGGGGATAACCTCGCCGGCCGCGATCGAAGTCGGCACGTTCTGCCCGTCCAGCAGATACTGGATGGCTAAGCTTCGCCCGTGGAATTCGTCCAGCCGCATGCCGGCAGCGTCGATCACGCGACGCATGGGGTTGACGGTCACGTCCGTGCCGACCAGTTGCCTGTCCTTGCGGCCGATGCCTTTGCGATGCAGCCCGCGGATGGTGTCCATATGAGCGCAGCCAGGGAAAATCATCTTGAAGCCGCCGCCGAAGCCCGCCTGAAGATGCGGACTGACCGACGAAATAATGATTCGCAGATCCGCCTCGACCACGCCGCGGTCCACGTGGAGATCGACTCCGGAGATCTGGCCGAGCGGCACGTGGGTGTCTCGCCCGTCGTACTGGTTCGAACGCCAGGCTATTTCGCCGCAACAGTCGCCCAGTTTATCGGCGACATTCTCGGCCGTCATCGGCGGATGCATTCCGTTGGCGAAGACAATTTCCAACTGCCCGTCTTCCAGGCCCGCGTGACGAATTTCGCGCAGCACGACCGGGAGAATCTGCTTCAGCGGCGAATAGCGGGTGAGATCTTCGAGGATGATCGAAACGCGCCCGTTTCGTCGTGCGGCCAGCAGTTTGGCGAGCGAATTTTCGTCGCCTGGCGGGCTCAGCGCCCTGCCCAGCCGCTCGGGCCAGTCGTCGGTCGCAGGGCGCAGGTCAGGCTGGACGGCCTGTTGCAGGCGCCAATGCTGCGGCAGCGACAATGTCAGATGATCGTCACCCCACGGGACGGAAATGTCCGGCATCGATCAGGATCCTTTCGAAGTGGTCTGGTGCGACGAACCGTTTCGGTGTCCGACGATCACGTGATAGACACCCAGCGGCTCGGGTGCGGCGGTAAAGTCTGTAAAGCCCGCCTTGGCCATCAACTGCTGAAGCTCGGCCGGCGTGCGGTGAATCATATACAGCCCGAAGACGCGGCGGAGGAAACGATCGTTCCCGTGCGCCTTGGAAATACTATTGAATACTATCGATGTATTGGTCGGCATCTCGTCGGCGACGGCCGATGCGATATCGACGATCTGCTCGTCGGTGAGATATTCGCAGATACCCAGCATCTTCACGACGTCTGGTGGTCGATCGAGGAATTGGTGGATATGTCGCACGTCGCTCTGGATGAAGCGGACCCTGTCGGACAGGCCGAGCTTTTCGGCCTGGGCCCGGCCGTAATCGAACGCGTCGCTGCTCAGGTCGACCAGCGTGGCGAACGAATCTCCGTCGGCCTGGGTCATGGCGTCCATGATGATCGTGCCCGGCCCGGCGCCGAGACACAGCACGTGGGTCTGCTCGCTCTCGGCCGAGTCGATCAGCCTGGCCAGCAGTCGACTGCCGAGAAGCTTGCGGTTCCGCAGGGCCATCGACATCGTCCCGACGCCGACGAGCAGTTTGTCCGCGATCTGCCTCGGCTGCCCGTCGTAGCTGATGACCATGCTCCGCCATCCGCCGGGGTCTGTCCAGTTCGCCGCGGCCATCTCGCTTTCGCCGAAACGAAGCACTGCCTTCAGCACGCCGGCTGGCAAATAATTCGACAGTGGATTGACCACCGCTGCCTTGATCGCCCGCCGCAGTGGGCTCTGGTTCTCGAATTCGATTTCTGCCAGCCAGTCTTCCACGCTAATGCTCCGCAATTAACTCAACTGCAACGTAACATGAGTTTTGTCGGCAAACAAACTCGCGTATTCTCGTGCCTGCGGCCGACTTTCCAGACAGAGCCTAGCATAAGGATTTGGCCCTTGCGAGGCCATTGCCCTTTTTACCCGATGCGGCGTCCTAAAGTTTTCGAATAATCGACGCCGATATACATTGTCGGAAAACATGCCTGCCCGATGCAAGGGTGTCGGCCATTTGTTTTGAGGAACTGAACATGACAAAGCGTCAGTTGATCGATGAAATTGTTTCACTTAATCATTCCGCCCAGCCGGGTTTTCTTGCGCAATTCGAGCATCCGGACCTGGATGAGTACCTTCGGCACCTGATGGTGACCCAAAGCCCACGTTTGGCGGGCGACCCGCATCGATTCGATCACTATTTCGACCGGAACCCAGCAGTGGCCATCGCCGAGCCTGCCGTTAGCGTGCTCCAAGACCATGGGGACGAGCCTGTTGTGCCCATCGACGCTCACGACCAGTCTGACGTGCCGAGCATTCTCGACCTGAATGCCACCACAATTGATTTTTTCTCAGACAGTTACAGCGACCCATCCGCCGGACAGGCTTTGGCCGAAGGCTCGCCTGCCGCGGTGGCCCAGGCACAGGCAAACTCCGAGCCGACGCTTTTTTGATTCAATCGTCGCCCGCGAGACGGTTTTTTTCCTCAAAGGGCGAAACGGCGTTGACAAAACTCTCTCAGAGTCTAATATATGAGACCCGTCGCGGATCGGGCGATGCCCTACCGCCGCGGGAAAAGTAGCTACGGGGCCGTAGCTCAATTGGTTAGAGCACCGGACTGTCGATCCGGAGGTTGCGGGTTCGAATCTCGTCGGCCTCGTTTGAAAGCAAGCCCACCAATCCTTTTGGCGGGCTTGTTTTCGTATTGGGACGATGATGAGAACACGCGTGGACGCCGAAGGCGAACACATTGCGGGTTCGACGCCGAGCAAGGCGAGGCGCCTGCGAAACGAATCTCGTCGGCCTCGTGTGAAAACAGCTCCGAAACCAGCCAAGCCTTTTTTGACAATAAATTGACAATAAATTGACAATTAGTCGATCCATGATAAAACTTATTTTGTACGGAATCTGCAACACACTTATCAGTCAAATCTTGTCGGTGGTTTTGCTCGTAACGGGGAAATCGCCGCTTTCTCGCGGGTAACTGGGAAGAGAGGATGGCACACATGCGTCGGCATACATCTATTATTCTCGTTGCGGGCTTAGTGCTCATAACGGCCACGGCTGCACAGGCACTCACCATCGATATCGATTATTCGCTGGACACGAATGGGTTCTTCGGCGTTCAGGCCCGCAGGGACGTACTCCGGGACGCGGCGGACTTTTTCGAATCCGTCCTGACCGACGATCTCGATGCCATCATTCCCGGCGGAGTCAGTTCCTGGTCTATGGTCTTCGCGCACCCCGCAACGGGCAACTCGCATACGATAAACAACCCCTCCGTTGCCGCCGATACGCTGGTCATCTACGTGGGTGGCCGTCAGTTGGGCGGCACGAGACTGGGCACAGGCGGCCCGGGCGGCTGGTCGGCAAGCGGATACCAGGAGTGGTTCGATACCATCGATTTTCGCGGCGAAACGCCCAATAGCAATCTGGATTTCGCACCTTGGGGCGGGATGCTGGCATTTGACTCGGTAGGGACGAATTGGTACTTCGACTCGGATACTTCGACGGATGAATCTTTCGCCGGAACCGATTTCTATTCCGTCGCGATACATGAAATGGGGCACATTCTGGGCTACGGGACGTCCGATTCCTGGGATTACGACGTCTCGGGCGGCTACTTCTACGGCACCGACAGCATGGCCGTTAACGGCGGGCCTGTCGAATTATACAATTCTGATGCCCACTGGGAAGACTATACTTACAGCACGATCGGCGGTGCAGGTTCATTCGAAGCTGCAATGGGCCCATACATCGCGTCGGGCGATCGCCAGCGGTTCACCGACCTTGACGTGGCCGGCTTGAGCGACATCGGATGGGACGTAATTCCTCTCGAATCGTGCGAACTGATTGCCGACATCGCACCGGTAGCTTCAGGTGGCGACGGCATCGTAGACGGCGCGGACCTGGGTGCTCTGCTGGCCCGCTGGAAGGATACAGGCGCTTCGATCGCCGACATCGCACCAGTGGCTTCAGGTGGCGACGGCATCGTAGACGGCGCGGACCTGGGCGCCCTGCTGGCCCGCTGGAAAAATACATGCGACACCCCCGCCGCACCGGTGGACGAGCCGGTCGGAATCGACGACGGCTCGGACCTGGGCCTTCTTTTGACCAGGTGGAGAGATCCTTCACTCCCGATGACCCCGGTCATCCCAGAACCGGCCACTATGACGCTGCTGGCCCTGGGCGGCCTGGCGCTCGTTCGACGCCGCTCACGATAAATGCTGCGCCAGCGTCGGAAGTAGGCCACAACTTTCAGCAATCACTCGAAATCAAACACGGGCGGGCCGTTACTGAAATGGCTCGCCCGTTCAGCTACACTTGCGGATATAATCCAGTCCCGATTAGATTTCAGAAATGAAGGACAACCGTCCCGAATTGATTCAGAATTGATATGAATAATATAGATTTAATATTAGAGCGATCCAACGTTGACGACAAAGATTACATTAAGAGTCTCTATCAATATTACCTGCACGACTTATCTGAATTTAATGAGAGTCTCCAGCTTAACTCCACGGGGTCATTTGATAACTCATTTATTGATCTTTACTATTGCGACGACCATCTGATACCTCTAAAAATCACACTTGGGAGCAGTATAATTGGATTTATCTTATGCTCAATATCTTCAGGGCAAGTGGTTGACCATGTCATTCAAGATACATTCATACTGAGAAGCCACAGAAACAAAGTATTTTGTGTATTAGCTTTGAAACAGCTTTTTGATCTTTACCCCGGCAAGTTTGGACTTGATATATTAATAAAGAATGAGCCTGCAAAGTTGTTTTGGAGGAACTTGTTAGACCGCTTAGGCAGAAACTATACAAGTCATGAAGTGATCGAAACTGGAGATCTTTGCATAAGGATGATTTTTGACTCAAGAAAATGATTTTATTTCGAAACAGCTTTCACCAACTGAATTAAATCGGACGGTTACCCTTTTTATATCTCCCGTTTCTTTCCATTACTCCCTATTGTCTCGTAAATAATCACCGGCAGCAAGGTGACCTGCTCCCCGAAAACTGGCCCAAGTTAAATGAGAGTCTTTGACGATCATTTTGATCGAAGGAGACTCAGATGAAGCGGTTTACACCAGAGCAGATCGTATCGAAGTTACGGCAGGCT
>SDBV01000516.1_pt1 | contig 55467 bp, 47 predicted proteins | sample 2277081 | NCBI WGS metagenome assembly SDBV01 (sample SAMN10402039, study PRJNA504765) | marine sediment metagenome | isolation source: marine sediment core GS10_PC15, 223 cmbsf | place: Arctic Ocean: Southern Knipovich Ridge | collected 2010
TATGATACGTTATTCCGATCATAATGCAAGTTGGTTTTCTATGGACGCAAAAAAACTTATTCCTGCTGGTAGCCCAAAAAGCGAAAAACGCAAATGACAATTCAAGAAAAACTTGTCGAATTGCCCAGTGTATCCCCGAACTTTGGGACGTTAATAAGATTTTTCACCGAAAAGTCCGATAAAATCAACGATTCCAATGAAATAGGCTGGGGAATATCTATAAAATGGCAAATCGGCTCTCTGGGGTTGCAATGCATCTGTGATCTTGGTATAATACGTTAGTGATAGTGGGGAGCAGGGGGTGATGAGAGGGCCATAGGCAGTGGTTTGGACTGCTTTCATGTCAGGGATGCCGCGGGGGACGACTGAAGATTTTGAGGGTGGTGTTAACGAAGGGGAAAACTATGGATGAAGCAGCCTTTGAGGGCAAACTTAACGAACTGGTCAAGGAGATTGGCTCTCTCCCGGAGCCTCAACGTGACAAGTTAATCATGCTGGCCAAGCGGACGAGCAACTGCCACAAGCAGCTTCGCAACAGCGTCAACAAGCTTCAGGGGTCGCTTGACTATCTGCGTGTGAGCATCAAGTATATGATCTTCGATCTGGAAGCGACACGCAGGGAAAATGTCGAGCTGAAGAAACTACTGAAAGAAAAGAATAAATAGGTAACGGCGTGGGGTGATACCCAGCGGTAATGCGGCGTGATCTATTGAAGTATGTGGCTGGAGGAGTGGGACCACAGGGGGCTTCGGTAGAGGGTGAGGGCCGGTGGTCGATAATTATGGTATAATTTCTTGAAGAGGGGCTGTAAATCCCGACGGTTGGGGTTCGCAGCCCTTTTTGTTTGCGCAGTGCGGGCTGTCGATAGGGGGCTTTCGGTTGTTGTGTTGTTGGCTTCGCTGACGGCGGGGCTGTGGGTTCCGGATCGAGTCCGGAATGACGAGTTGCTTCTGGCACATGGCTAAGGTATTACGCATTTGTAATCCCGGTGAATGGGGGGGGCTGGTTATTTGTCGGCTTCGATGATTTGGATGGTTTGCGAGAGGATGCCTTCGGCGGGCTCGTCGGGGGCGATATCGAGCCAGTTGACGTTTTGGAATGTTTTGAACCAGGTGCGCTGGCCCTTGGCGAGTCGGCGGGTGTTGACCTTGATCTTTTCGACGGTATCCTGCATGTTCATTTTTCCTTTCAGGTGATCGATCATCTCGGCGTATCCGATGGCGGCGCGGGCCTGTTTGCTCAGCGGCTCCGGCTCGGCCAGCAGTGAGCGGACTTCATCGGCTATGCCGGATTCGATCATACGTTTGACGCGTGCGTTTATCCGTCGGCTTTCGACGTCTTTTTCGCGTCGCAGTCCGATGACGGTCCAGTCGTCGAGGGTGTTTTCGGCGTTGAACTGCTGCTGGAAGGAGCTGATGGGCTTGCCGGTCAATTCGTGTATCTCCAGTGCGCGGATGATGCGTCGGGCATCGTTGGGGTGTATCCGCAGGGCGGCCTGTGGGTCGATCTCGGTGAGTCTTCGATGAAGCGAAGCGGAGCCTTCGGCGGCGATTTGTTTTTTCAGCCGTTCCCTGATGGACTTATCCTGCCCCGGTCCGTCGAACAGGCCGTACAGTAATGTCTTGATGTACATGGCTGTGCCACCGACGGCGACGACGGTCTTTTGTGCGGTGCGTATATGGTCGATTGCCCCCTCTGCCAGCGTGAGGAATTGATCGACGCTGAAGGATTCGCTGGGCTCGACGACGTCGATCAGGTGGTATGGCACCTGTTCACGGTATGCAGGGGCGGGCTTTGCGGTGCCGATGTCCATACGCCGATAGACCTTCATCGAGTCGATGCTGATGATCTGGCCGTTGAGCTTTCGAGCCAACTCGAATGCCAGGGCGCTTTTGCCGGACGCTGTAACTCCCAAAATGAGTATCATAGGGCCTCAATTGCGATGTATACCCTTTAGGGTAGTAAAATCCCGCGAGTAGGATTTTAAGTTACTGTTGTAAGTCCTTACCCGCGCACAAACGTGAATTCTCAATCGCCAGCAGAGTATAAATAACGATTTATTTCTGTGCTTAGCCCACAAAAGGGTTATAATAACAGGCTTTGTGTCAGGAATCCAGACCCGATAGGGCAGTTCTGGAGTGTAATTGAAACGATTGAAGTCCGACAAGACCAATAAGGATGATTTTGCCTGCCGGCTCAGCGAGGCTGCAGCGGAGGTGGACGCGTCTCTGCGACGGCTGCTCGGCGAACGGGTAGAGGCAAACTCCGTCCTCGAAGAGGCCATGCGATATACGCTGGAATCGCCGGGTAAACGGATTCGCGGTTCGCTGGTGCTGTGGTGCTGCGAACTGATCTCCGGGACTGTCAACGATACTGCCCGGGTAGCGGCGGCGGCGGTGGAGATGGTGCACGCCTATTCGTTGGTACATGACGATCTGCCCGCGATGGACGACGACGATATGCGTCGCGGCAGGGCGACCTGTCACAGGGTCTATGACGAGGCGACGGCGATTCTTACCGGCGATGCGCTGCTGACGCTGGCATTTGAGGTGCTTTCCGAGAAGGTCTCCGACCCGTCGGTGGCGGTTCGGTTGATTCGTACGCTGTCAACATCAGCGGGGGCCGGCGGGATGATAGCGGGCCAGATGGCGGACATAAACAGCGCCGGCCATACGGGCAGCCTGAGCCTGCTTCGGCATATTCACATACACAAAACGGCCGAGATGTTTGCCGCATCGGCTGGGATGGGTGCGATCGCGGCAGGGGCGAGCGACGAGCAGATAGAATCGCTCCTCAAATATGGTCTGGAGGTCGGGCTGGGTTTCCAGGTGTGTGACGACATGTTAGACGTGTCCGAGACGAGTGAACGACTGGGCAAGACGGCTGGCAAAGACCTGGCGCAGGGCAAGGTGACCTACCCCTCGGTGGTGGGAATGGAAGAGTCCAGGCGAATCGCCGAGAAGATCAGGGACGAGGCGATTGCGGCGCTGGAGGGGTTCGGCGAAGATGCCGAGGTGCTCAGACAACTGGCTGGGGAATTGCTGGGGCGGGTCAAATGAATGATTCAACTCCCAAAAAGTTGGTTAGTTTGCTATTGAGGTGTAATATATTTTTTCTACCATGGAGTACATGAAATACATGAAGAAAGATTACTGATGAAAAAGACGCGATTGTGGAGGTCTGGCCCGACAGGCTCGAAGTGAAGGGCTTCGGTGCTGTCGGCAGCAGGACAATCCCGTTAGGAAGACAATCCTGCCAAAAGCCAGGCAGTGGTTTGTAGCGTGTGGAGCAGGTTTGTATTGCTCGCGTGAATTCTGATTTTTAGTATGAGTCCAATGGCAGATATTATTGACAGTATAAATGCCCCGGCTGACCTGCGGGAACTTTCCATTGATCAGTTAAAGGTTCTGGCAGGGGAGATTCGCGAGTTGATTACCCGGTCGGTGAGTCAGGCGGGCGGGCATCTTGCCAGCAATCTCGGCGTGGTCGAACTGACCATCGCCATGCATTACGTCTTCGATTTCAGTAGTGACAAACTTCTCTGGGACGTGGGCCATCAATGTTATGCGCACAAGATTCTGACCGGCAGGAAGGATATGTTCGACCGGCTCAGGTGTGAGGGCGGTCTGAGCGGTTTTCCCAGCCCGGCAGAGAGTGTGTATGACCCGTTTTCCGTGGGCCACGCGGGTACGTCGATTGCGACGGCGCTCGGCATGGCGATCGGTGCCAGGCATACCGGCAGTGATGAAAAGATCGTGGCGTTCGTCGGCGATGCCAGCATCTTCAACGGCCTGTCATTCGAGGCGATGAATAACCTGGGCCTTGCCAAACGGCAATTGCTCGTCGTGCTTAATGACAATTCGATGGCGATCGACGTTACCCAGGGCGCCCTGGCAAAGTTCCTGTCCAGGGTGAGGCTTAGCCATACCTACGAGGACATACGCAAGACGACCAGGGCTATCCTGGAGCATCTGCCCCTCATAGGCAAGCCTATGGAGGATGCGCTCGAGAAATTCAAGAAGGTGCTGCGGATGCAGATATCGCCCAGCCGATTGTTCGAGAGTCTTAACATACCGTATTTCGGCCCTGTTGACGGACACGATGTCGGCTCGCTGATTCAATTGTTCAAGGCGATGAGCCATCTGGAGACACCTGCGATACTGCATGTTTATACGCAGAAGGGCAAGGGTTTTACGCCGGCCGGTGAGAATCCGCGGAAGTTTCATTCCACCGGGCCGTTCGAGATAAACGGTGACGACGCCACGATAAAGAAGGGTGCGCGGTCATATACGGCCGCCTTCGCCGACGCGCTGGTGGGGTTGGCCCGGAGGGACGAGCGGGTCGTGGCTATCACCGCGGCCATGCCGGACGGGACTGGACTGGACAAGTTCAGGCAGGAGTTTCCGGGGCGATGCTACGATGTCGGGATAGCAGAGTCGGTGGCGGTGGATATCGCGGCGGGACTTGCCAAAAAGGGGATGAAGCCTTTTGTGTGTGTGTATTCGACGTTTCTGCAGCGTGGTTTCGACCAGGTATTCCAGGAGGTGGCATTGCAGAACCTGCCGGTGGTGTTCTGCATCGACCGCGCGGGGTTGGTTGGTAATGACGGGCCGACGCACCACGGCCTGATGGATATTGGGTTCATGCGAATACTTCCGAACATGGTGTTGATTTCGCCGGCGAGTGAGTCGGAGATGACTATGGCCCTTGATTTTGCGGCCAAGTCCGAATTCCCGGTGGCGATCCGCTATCCGAAAGACGTGGTGGCCAATGGACGTATCGAGGCAAGCTGCGGCAATGTACCGTTCAAACTGGGAAAAAGCGTAGAGGTAAAAAGCGGCGGCGACAGTGGCGGTGGCGGCAGTGGTGGAAAAGTGGTGCTGGTGGCGCTTGGCGGGGCACTTGCCGAGACGATAAAGGCGGCAGAGGAACTGGAAAGCGCCGAGGGGATAGATGTGGGTGTGATTAACGCACGTTTTGCCAAGCCGATTGACGAGAAGATCGTCCGGCTGGTCGCCGAGGGCAAGGCCGTGGTGACGGTCGAGGAGCATCATCTGGCGTGCGGATTCGGCTCGGCGGTCCTCGAAGCGACGATGGCTGCATGTGGCGGCAGGGTCCCCGGCAGGGTGATAAACCTGGCCTGCCCGGATGAGTTTATCCCAGCCGCGTCCAGAGGCAGGCAGTTTGAGCAAATCGGTCTTGACGCAGCGAATATCGTCGAAAAGGTCAAAGACCTCCTGCGCCGGCAGTGAACGGACAGGCGACGGCTGGCCTCCCGCCACCGGTTGTTTTCACATGCGACCTTCGGGATGATAGCATAAACGGCTGTGCCGGAATGATAATATCGTGCAGATGTTTGACAATCGGCCACCGATGTGTTATCAGTACCGGAGTGTGGATTGGGCCGACAGGCGGCTTTAATTTCAGATGCTTTCTTTAGTTAGCGATGACCCGGTATGAGTAAACCCAGACTGGTTATATTCGGCGATCCGAACAGGCGGTTTGCGACAGAGGCGATGGAAGAGTTTGTCGGTTTTGTGAAAGGCCGGGCTGAAATCGTTGCCAACTGTTTCGATGGAAGTTGTTCGGCTGAGACGCTCGGACGGGCTGATTTTGCGGTGGTGTTCGGTGGCGACGGGACGATACTGTCCGCTGCGCGGCAGCTTGGCGAAACGGCTGTGCCGGTTATAGGTGTCAACGTCGGCAGGCTGGGCTTTCTGGCCGAGTTCGCCGTCGATGAATTGCAGCAGCTTTTCGACCGTATCGTGACGGACCCGTCGCTGATAGAAAAACGGATGATGCTGTCGTGCCGCATGGAAAGCGGTTGTGGCGAGGCGAACGGGACAGACAAGACCAATGGGACAGGTGGTGCAGGTGGTGCAGGTGGGGCTGGTGAGATATTTTGTTCGACGGCTGTCAATGACATGGTGATAGCGGCAGGTGGGCCGTTTGGCATGGTCGAATTGAAGATATCCGTTGACGGCCAGTCGCTTGCCGGCTGTGTGGGTGACGGGCTGATAATCTCCACGCCCACCGGCTCGACGGCATACAACCTTTCGGCAGGCGGACCTATCCTGTCGGCGGATATCTCGGCGATCGTGATAACGCCTCTGTCGCCGCATACGCTCAGCTTTCGTCCGATAGTAATAAGTGCCGACAGCGTGGTTGAGATACGGGCGGTGCGGGTCAATGAAGGGACGACGATACTTCTTGACGGACAGGTTATGCACAGGCTCGGTGTTGACGACGTAATAACCGTAGAGCGTGACAATGGTGCGTTTCTGGTGGTGAACAACCCCGTGCGGACGCAATGGGATACGCTGGCGGGCAAACTTAACTGGGCAGAAAAACCCAGATATAGGGCCGAGGGGTAGGCCGTATAATCCGGTTGGGTAGCGGAGACGAAGATGAGACAATTCGTACTTTTATTGAGCATTGTTGGCATTTTGGGGGTGGTTTCCGGTCAGGGCTACCGCTCGGGGCCTGGGTCCAACGTCGCCGATGTGTCGAATGTGGTAGGGTCACCACGCAGGCCGATCGGGACGCAATTGACCCCGACGTCCGGGACGCGTACAAACTACGGACAGCACGGCAATGCGATTGTGACCGGCAACGTGGCGGCCGGCAGATATTTCAGGGGCGAGGTGCCCTACGGTTCGGTGGGGGAATTCAACTCGTCGCTGATCGATTCAGGCTCACAGCAGGTCAGTTCCTTTATCAGACGCTCGGCGGGCAGCCTGTACAGCAATGCTCCTTCCGGCGGGACGAGTCCCTATTATTATGACCCGCGACGCGCGGTCGCCTCGGCACAGAGGGGTTCGCAGTCAGGGCTGAACGGAAGGATATCGTCACGATTCGGAGAGGCGCAGCAGCCGATTCGGCCTGACAGTCAGCGGGAGAGCCTTCGTTTTTCCCGCGATCCGTTTTCGATGTCGGCTCCGGGGCTGAAACGGATGGGGGTGGAACGAATGGTCGCCGAGCAGATGGAACAGCGCGATGCGGTGATTCAGTATGACATCTCGCTGAGACAACAATACCTGTTGCGGCAGCGGCAGGCAGAGGAGAGCGACGAGGTGCCGACCACGCAGCGAATTGACGGGCGAGCGGATAACTTGCTCGAACCCGTCAAGCCAGCCATGCCGCTGGAGCCTCCGGAACTGAGTGATGCCAGGAAAAAACAGGTCGAACGAATCGAGCGTGAATTGATGTCGGTCCTTTTCGAGGATGACAAGGAGATGACAGAGCGGTCCGATGGTACTGACGGGTCAACCGAGCCAACCGGGCCGGACAGGCTGGACAGGCTGGACGGGCTGGCTGGACTGGGTGACGAGTTCAGGCCAGGAGCGACTGGTTCTGAGCGGACCGGGATCGGGGACGGGACAGGGACCGTTGACTCCAGCCCAGGCAAGGGGGTGTCCTCTGTTTTTCGTTTCGACGATGAAGACGCCGCCGGATGGCGAGCGCGAGCAAAGGTCGTTCTGGGGTCGCATGAGAGCTTTGAGAACCTTGCGGCGGCGAAAGTTGCCGGATACAAGACACAGGCTCAGCAGTACATGGAGCAGGGCAGGTTCTACAAGGCAGACGATAATTACCGGCTTGTTCTGGTGTGGAACAGCGAGGACGCGGCGGCGATGTTCGGCAGGGTGATGGCACTGTTCGGGGCTGGCTCTTATATGTCGGGGGCGTTTTGTGCGCAGGAGCTGCTGGTGAACTCGCCGGAGTATGCATTGGCCGGGAAAAAGCCGGCGGAAATCCTGGGCGGCCGGGATCTCCTGGAAGATAGAATGATAGAGTTGAAGGACTGGCAGGAAAAGAGTTCTTCGGAACATCTGGCGTTTTTAATGGCGTATATCTCCTACCTGGACGGCAAGATCGAAAATGCCGGGACGGCGTTGGAGGCGGCCTTGGCAAAGATGGCGGACAGCCCGGCGTACAATGTTCTCAAACAGGCAGTGGAAGCCGGCAAGTGACAGGATTGACGGGGCTGGATGGTGATTTCATTCGAGCAGCGAGATAAGGGCCAGGGGCCGGATGGGGGTGGCGGGGCAGGACAGGGTGCGGGGCAGGACGGGATCGACATTGATGGTGTCTTCGGTCAGTCTGGGTTGATCGCCGAAGTGCTGAGCGGTTTCGAGGTTCGCGACGAACAACTGCACATGGCCAAGGCGGCGCGTAAGGCCTTCGGCCAGAGCCGTCACCTCGCAGTTGAGGCGGGCACGGGTACCGGCAAGAGCTTTGCATATCTTGTCGCGGCCATCGACCAGGTTCACAAGCGAAAAGCCAAGGTACTCATAAGCACATACACCATTACACTTCAGCAGCAGCTTATCAACAAGGACATACCGTTTCTGGCCGATGTCATGCCGCAGCCGTTCACGGCGTGCCTGGCCAAGGGCAGGGGCAACTATCTCTGTTCGCGAAGGCTCAGGTACGCGGTGAAAAGGCGTCAGAACCTGTTTACACGCGGCGGCGATGAGCTTATGAAGATCGACCGGTGGAGCAGGAGCACCGAGGACGGCTCGCGAAGCGATCTGGGTTTTGTGCCGTCGGTGGATGTCTGGGACGCGGTGATGAGCGAGCACGGCAATTGCCGCGGTCGAAAGTGCGACTACTTCAGGGATTGCTTTTACTGGCGGGCGCGACGGCAGTTAAAGACAGCCGATATCATCGTGGCCAACCACGCGCTGTTGTTCAGCGACCTGATACTCAAAGAGCAGTCGCCGGGGATACTGCCGAAGTATGACCTTGTAATCATCGACGAGGCGCACAATATCGAGCATGTGGCAGAGGACCATTTTGGGGTGGATATCAGCAATTACACGTTCACGCACCTGTTCGGCAGGCTCTACAGCAATCGCGGCAGGAAGGGGCTGCTGGCGTTTATATCCCGCGCCGAGGAGGCTCTGGACAAACTTCAGAGGTGCCGGGAGGCGGTGAAGATATTCTTCACGCAGATACAGGCCTGGTACCGGCACGCCGGCAAACAGACCGGCGGACGCTGTCATGCCGGGTTTGTCCAGGATAACATCACCGGGTCGGTCAAGGAGTTGCGTCTTGCATTGTCACGGCTGGCCAAACAGATTGACGACGAGGACGACAGGGCGGAGTTTACGCGGTACATCGACCGCTGCCGCAGCCTGGAGAGTGAGCTGGAGGATTTTATAAAGCAGCCGCGAGAGGGCAATGTTTACTGGGTGGAGCTTAGCGGTTCGAGACGGCGAAGGATATCGCTCAGGAGTGCGCCGCTGGACGTTGGGCCGGACGTGAAGCGATGCCTCTTCGACCAGTTCGACTCGGTCGTGACGACCAGCGCGACGCTCAGTTGCGGAGGCGACGAGAAGGAAGGGTTCGATTTCTTCGCTTCGCGGATTGGGCTGGAGGACTTTGACGCGCTGAGGCTGGGTTCGCCTTTCGACTATAAAAAGCAGGTTACGATGTATGTCGAGGCATCCATGCCGGCACCGACCAGTGATGAGTTTAGCATCGCCGCGACCGAGGCTGTTAAAAAATACCTGTTAAAAAGCGACGGCAGGGCGTTCGTGTTGTTTACGAGCTATTCGATGCTCCGCGGTATCGCCGAGAAGATAGAAGAGTTCATGGACGACAACGGCATGGAGCTTTTATGTCAGGGCGCCGGCATCGACCGCGATACGCTGTTGGGACGTTTCAAGGAGGATAATCGCAGCGTGCTGTTCGGGACGGACAGCTTCTGGCAGGGCGTCGATGTGCCCGGCGAGGCGCTCTCGAATGTCATAATCGTGCGACTGCCGTTTGCCGTGCCGAATCATCCGCTGATCCAGGGCAGAATCGAACACCTCCGCGGTCAGGGACGCAATCCGTTTTACGAGTATCAACTGCCAATGGCGGTAATCAGGTTCAAGCAGGGCTTCGGCAGGCTGATTCGCAACAAAACCGACACCGGCATCGTGGTCATCCTCGACAGCCGAATCATAAGCAGGCCCTATGGCAAACTGTTTCTCAGGTCGATACCGCAGTGCCGGCTGGAGGTTGTGGGCGGGCAGACAGGCGGGCAGACAGGCAGGCGGACAGACGAACGAGACGGGCAGACGAACGGGCAGTTTTGCCGGAAAAGGTAACCTGCCGGGGAAATAGGCAGGCCTGAGGGTTTCTCCACCAAGGCGTTAATTGGTTTGGAATCCGCCTCCGAATCGGATATACTCGCGAATTCGTGGTTTGAGAGCGAGGGGTTTTGTCCGGAGTTTTTTTATGGCGTTGTATGTAAACGGTGAGAAGGTTGGCGAGGGGGACATCCGGTCCGAGGCGGAGAAGATGAGGCCCCGCTATGAGCAGGTCTTTGTGGACATGGAGCCGGACGAACGTGAAGAACAGCTTCTGAGCTGGTCGCGTGAGAACGTGGTCGAGTCGGTGCTGATGCGACAGGCAGCCGAGCGTGACATTGAACAGCCGTCCGAGGAGATGATCGAGCAGGCCTATCAGCACTTTCTGGACCAGGAGGTCGGCGGCAAGGAGCAGTTCTGTCAGCAGACGGGCGTCAATGCCGATCAGGAAGAGCGGATAAAGAGCGACATTACTGTGCGCATGAAGGTTGAAAGGTTAATCGCCCGGATCGGTGCGACCACTGATGAGCCGAGCGAGAAGGAAATAAGGCGTTACTATGAGCAGAACACTGAGCGGTTCACCGTGCCGGAGATGATTCGTGCGGCGCATGTTGTCAGGCATCCGGCCCAGGCGGTCGATCCTGCCCAGGCTCGTCGGGAGTTTGAGCAGGTGCTGGCGGAGTTGCGGGGCGGTGCGGATTTTGCCGAGATGGTCGCCAAACACTCGGATTGCCCGGACAATGGGGGCGATCTGGGTTTTTTCGCACGCGGCCAGATGGTTCAGGCGTTCGACGATGCCGTATTTGCCATGGAACCAGGCCAGATCAGCGACGTGTTCGAGACGGAATTCGGGATGCACATCGCCATGGTGAACGAGAGGAGGGCCCCGATACCCTGCCCGCTCAAAGAGGTTCAAGAGGTCATCGTCAGGGAACTTACCGAGCAGGTCCGGCAGAAGATGCTGGAAAACTTCGTTGACGACGAGAGAAAGAAGGCTACGATCGAAGAGAAATAACCCTGTTATCAGGCCGGCTGGACTGACTCGGCCAGCTCGGTATCTTCGTAAATGTCGGGGATCGATATAAGAGGTTCGCAGGTATATCGGTCCAGCAGTTCTATGATGTCCTGACGTTTGATGGGCTTGGCAAAATAGGCGTCACAGCCCATTTCGTAGCAGCGTTTGATCGTCGCCGGATCCTCGTCGGCACTGTGAACGACGACGGGGATGACGGCAAGGGCTGGGTCTTCTTTGATCCGCCGGAGTACGTCTAAGCCGTCCATATCGGGCATGTCGATATCCAGTAGAAGGACGTATCTTTTTTTGTCCAGGCATTTCATGTCCCTGGCCGCGAAGAGGATGCCCAGTACCTCCCGTCCGCTGATGAAATGAGTGATCGGCACGGACATTCCCCAGTGCCGGAGGTGTTTTTTGAAAAGAAGAAAGTTGTTGATGTCGTCCTCTGCTATCAATAGCTCGAGTTGCTGCTGCTGCATGATATCGCCCCCACGACAAACACACAGGCTCGAATCTGCCCGCGCGACAAACACATAAGCCTGAATATGCATTTACATGCACTATATCGGTAAAGTTACCCGGAAACTTGAACAATTCTACCGGGCCGAAGGTGTCGCGGCGGCTGGGGGTGTGGGTTATTGCCGTGGTAACCGGGCCATATTACTGATTGATGCCGACGATAATATGACCTATAATCGCGGCATGGCCCGAAAACAATCCAAAACCTATTCCGTTACCGAGTTGACGACGCTGATCGGGGTGGCCCTGGAAGGCGGCCTGCCGTCGCGTTTGACAGTCGTCGGAGAGATTAGCGGCTTCAAACGGCATTCCAGCGGACATTGCTATTTTTCGCTGAAGGACGCCGGTGCGGTCGTCAATTGTGTTATGTGGAAAAGCAAGTCTGCCTCGGTCAAATTCACGCCTGCCGACGGCATGGCGGTTTTTGCCGTCGGACATATCGACGTATATTCGCCGGGCGGCAAATATCAATTGTACGTTGACAGGCTCACCCCGGCAGGTCTCGGTCAGCTTCAAATCGCCTTTGAGCAAATGGTCAAACGGCTGCGGGCCGAGGGGCTTTTTGACGACGAGCATAAAAAAACTATACCCTCTTACCCGATGCGTATCGGTATTATGACGAGCCAGTCGGGTGCGGCGATGATGGATATTATCGACAGTATTTACAATCGCTGGCCCTGTGCGAAATTGCTGCTTTATCCCGTGCCCGTCCAGGGTAGCGGTGCCGCTGAGAAGATTGCAGAGGCGATTGACGATGTTAATCGGCGCAATCGTGCGATTGGGCTGGACGTGCTGATCGTGGGACGCGGCGGCGGGTCGCTGGAGGACCTGTGGGCGTTCAATGAAGAGGTGCTGGCCCGTGCGATCTTTCGTTCGGAGATACCCGTCATCAGTGCCGTGGGCCATGAAGAGGACGTGACCATCGCCGACCTCGTAGCCGACGCGCGGGCATCGACCCCGACCAGGGCTGGTGTTATCGCTGTGCCGGATGTCAGCGAGATTATGGCAGGGCTTGTTCAGTCGCAGCGCCGAATCGAAGTGAATGTGGAAAGCAGACTGCGCCTGTGTCGCCAGGGTCTCCGGACGTCGCTGGCAAGTGCGGTCTTTCGTAATCCGCGGGCAGTGCTTAACGCGCCGACGCAGGGGCTGGACGAACTCCAGTCGCGGATGGCCGAATCCCTGCGCGAGAGGTTTTACGGGTTTGACCGGCGGCTTATGCGGGCCCATGAGCGGATTCAGTCGATTGAACCGTCCAGGCTGCTGGCAGTAAAGGTACTCGAAGTAACCGAGCAAACCGGCAGGATACGCCAGACGGCCCGGCAGGTACTCGGCAAAAAGAGATTGCAATTAACAGCCGTTGAAAATAGACTGGGAGCGCTCAACCCCAGGTCTGTTCTGGCGCGTGGTTATAGTATTACCGTAAACGAACGGACCGGCAGATTGGTCGGTGGCTGCGAGGATGTCCAGGTTGGGGACATGATAACGACCGAGCTGGCCCGGGGCGAGAAGATCGGCAGCAAAGTTGTGGAAAAAGTGGTGAAAGTGGAAAAAAACGCCAGCCGAGGTAAAAAATAAGAATCGAGAACGTACGATGGCAGAGGATAAAGAAAATCGGGATATATCGAAGCTGGATTTTGAGCGAGCGATAACGGCTCTGAACGATGTGGTCGAGCGGATCGAGGACGGGCAAATCCCGCTGGCCGAGAGCATAGAGCAGTACGAACGCGGCATGTCGCTTATAAAGCGATGTCGGGCGATATTGCAGGACGCCGAGAATCGCATAGAAAAGATCACCGCAGAAGGCAGCCGACAGGATTCCCCCCTGCGATGACGTTGCCAGCCGGAAGCAGCGGTGCGGCACAGACCAGCAAGGGCCCGACGACGAATAGTTTTGACGGCTGGGTGTACAGTGCGGCTGTAAATCAAATATCGCGAGCGTGGCGGAATTGGCAGACGCGCCAGGTTTAGGTCCTGGTCCACTCAGGTGGGTGTAGGTTCGAGTCCTATCGCTCGTAATGTCTATTATTAGCTCAAAAACGGGGATTTTGGCTGTTTTTAACCCTTGTTTTGAGCTTTTTTTATGCCCTTATATATGCCTAATGTGAAAATTTATGTGAAAAAATTGTGTGGGTTTTTATCCCGAAATTCGGTTCCATACAACCCTTAACCATAACAGCCGTTGCCACGGCGGTGCAAAGTACCGCTGCCGTCAATGTCCTCTTGAGTTTCTTTGTCATGGGTTCCTTCATATTCTGCCATAAAACCGTCGATTCGTAAAACCTTTTATACCCGGCAGGCTTATAAATATGTTCGAGCATCGCAGGCCCGCCGGATTTGTACCAGCCACTATTTCATCTGACAGACGATATTGTTTTGTCCTTTCGCAATTCAGTGGTCTTCGAATTTCATCATTATCTCAAGCTGCCACAGCGGAATGGGTTTTTCCTTTTTGAGTTGTTCAATGGTCTTGAGTACCTTCTCGTCCGGGTTAAACTGAGCCGCTATCAGGTCTGTCACATCGATCAACTCCGCTGATTTGTAGTGCTTGAGTGTTTTCTTGTCCCATTTTGACACAAGAGCGATCACATTAGCATCTTCGGCAATTTTCGGCAAACTGTCTTTGATATGCTCAAGGATATCATCAACCGGCGCAGTACCGAAGCCTTGCCTATGAACTTTAGCCTGCTGGGCGTGCCCCCATTCATCCAGTTCCTTAATTTTTTTCGTATCACCAGCAGCCCTGGCCTTTTTCATCTCCGCCATCTTGGCTTTCATTATCTTGTCAAATTGCCCTGAATGAACATAAGCTGCCACTACAGCACGCGAATCATAAATTCCGACACGTATTTCTGGCCCATCAGATTTCGGATTGCAGCATACACAGCCAGTTGTAGATAAAACCAGAAACATCAAACTCAATATCATCTTCATTTTTTTTTACTCCTGCCCAAATGTTAATCTGAGTTTCCTGCTACATCCTGCTCGGCGGACGGCTAAAAAATACGTCCTCTCGGATACCGAGTAACGGGTGGACCCAGGTCAAAGCAGGCCGAAGTTTCTATCTCCGGAGAGTACCACCCAGGCGCGACGGTCGCGTTTGTCGATTCGCACCGGTTCGATCGCGGTGACGCTATCCAGCCAGATCAGTGTGCCGTATCTGCAGTCGGCTCTCTGTTGCCAGTACGAATCGTCGCCTCCGATCTGTCGGCCGTACTGTCGGCGGATGGAACTGATTTTAGCGGGTGTCAGGTCGTCGTACTGCAATACCCTGGCAGCCCGGCATTTCGCCCGGACCGGCCCGGATGACTGTTTAAGGAACATGATGTCGTCAGAACTGATCGCGCCGAAGGGCTGGCGATTGATTGTGCCGAATCGCGATTCGACGGTCTTGTCTCCGGCCAGGATGGCGTCGATGTATGGCTTCTTCAGTATGACAAGATGATAACGCGGCATGGTCGCCCTCTGTGAGTGATATCTCGCCAGCTACTTCAGTGCGTCCCTGACGTCCTGGATGAACCGGGTTAGTTCGGATTTCATTTTTGCCGTATCGCCCAGGTTATCTTCGATTATCCCGACGATTCGCGAACCGATGATGACTCCGTCGGCGCCGGCGTCGGCGACCTGTCTGGCCTGGTCGGGTGAACTGATGCCGAAACCCACGCAGATTGGCGTTGCGGTGACGGCTTTTAGTCGTTTTATCAGGGGTTTTACCATGTCCGACAACGTTGTCCGCGCACCGGTTACGCCCAGGGTCGAAACGGTATAAATAAAGCCTGTGGTCTTTTCGGCGATGCGTTTGGCACGTTGCTGTTCGGTGTTGGGCGTTACCATAAAGACGGTCTCCAGACCTGCCGACTTTGCCTGTGGGCCGACCTCGGCTTCGTCGTCGATGCTCAGGTCCGCGACCAGCACGGAGGAGCCGCCGACGGCTTTGAAGTCCGCGAAGAACTTCTCAACGCCGTACTGCCAGATTAGGTTGTAATAGACCAGCAGGCCGACGGGAATGGGCTTGTATTCGGTGATTTTGCCGATGAATTCGAGTGCCCTTTTCGGTGTCATGCCGTTTGCCAGCGCGCGTATGTCTGCCTTTTGAATCGTCGGGCCGTCGGCTATCGGGTCGGAGAAGGGGATGCCCAGCTCCAGTATGTCGGCGCCGGCGTCGATGGCGGTCCTGACCATCTCCAGAGACGTATCGTAATCCGGGTCGCCGATGACGAAGAACGGAATCAATGCGCTTCGTCCCAGCGATTCGAAGGTCTGCTTATATGTTGCCATGCTGCGTATTCCTTATTCCAGTGGTCTGTATGATTCGACGATTGAGACGTCCTTGTCGCCCCGGCCGGAGAGGTTGACGACGACGTTTGTATCGGCGGGCAGTTTGCCCTTCCGGCTGATGAGCCATGCAAGGGCGTGCGAACTTTCCAGTGCGGGGATGATGCCCTCGGTTTTTGTGAGCAGCTCGAAGGCGTCCAGGACCGATTCGTCGTCGGCGCTGACGTATTGGGCTCTGCCGGTTTCCTTGAGATAGGCGTGTTCGGGGCCTACGCCGGGATAGTCCAGGCCTGCGCTGATGCACTCGGTTTCGTGTATCTGGCCGTTTTCGTCCTGCAGTATGTATGTTTGTGCGCCGTGCAGTATGCCGACTGTGCCGGTTACCAGTGTGGCGCAATGCTGGTCGGTGTCCAGTCCTTTGCCGCCTCCTTCGACGCCGACGAACTTTACTTCGCTGTCATTTTCGAAGCCGGAAAATATGCCGATGGCGTTTGAGCCGCCACCGACACAGGCAACGACATAGTCGGGTAGTTTGCCGATTTGTTCGATGGCCTGTGCCCTGGCCTCGGTGCCGATCGGGCGCTGGAAGTGTTTGACGACGGTCGGATAGGGATGCGGTCCTCCCGCAGTGCCGAACAGGTAAAATGTGTCCTGCACATGCGCGGTCCAGTATCGCAGGGCGTCGTTGATGGCGTCTTTCAGTGTGCGGGTGCCGCCGGTGACGGGGATGACCTCGGCACCGCAGAGCTTCATCTTATGGACGTTGACGTTTTGCCGGGCTATGTCGATAGTGCCCATGAAAATTTTTGTTTCCATGCCGAATAGCGCGCCGATCATGGATGTCGCCAGGCCGTGCTGGCCGGCTCCGGTCTCGGCGATCAACCTGGTCTTGCCCATGTATTTTGCCAGCAGTCCCTGCCCCAGCGTGTTGTTGACCTTGTGTGCGCCGCCGTGTAGCAGGTCCTCGCGTTTGATATAGACATTGAATCCGACGTGTTCGCTGAAGCGTCTGGCGTGGTAAAGCGGCGTGGGTCTGCCTGCGTAGTACCTGTAAAGGTCGTCCAGCTCGGCGACGAATTTCGGGTCGTCCTTGAACCTGTCAAACGCTCCTTCGATCTCTTCCAGGGCGCCAATCAGCACCTCCGGGACGTAAAACCCGCCGAAATCACCGAATCTTCCTTTGTGTTTCATTACCGACCTCTGATAAGTCTGATATTGTCGAACAGTTGCTTCATCTTTTTGTGGTCTTTTTTGCCGGGTGATGCTTCTATGCCGCTGCATATGTCGATGCCGTAAACGCCGGTCTCGGCGGCCTCTATAACGTTGTCCGGGGTTATGCCGCCGGCGATAAATATCCTGTGGCTGGTACTGTCGATCAGCTTCCAGTCGAATTTACTGCCGGTCCCGCCGTACAGTTCGGGGTGATAGGCGTCCAGCAGCAGGGCGTCGGTATAGTAGCTTTCCGCCTTTTTGATGTCGTCGGCGCAACGGACGCGGATTGCCTTCATTATCCTGGTGTTGAGCCATCGCAGCGAGTCGCAGAACCGGGGCGTTTCATCGCCGTGCAGTTGAATCCAGTTCAGAAAGCCTATCTCGGTTGTATCCTTGACCTGCCGGGCCGTCGGGTTGACGAACAGGCCCACCGTATCGACGAACGTGGGTATCTTGTTGATGATGTCGAGCGCCTCGGCGGTGTCGATGTAGCGGGGGCTTTCAGGGTAGAAATTGAACCCAAGCATGTCGGTGCCCATATCGACCGCGGCCAGGGCGTCATCGATATTCGTGATACCGCAGATTTTTATCTTCACCCATGGCATAGATTTTTACGTTAGTCCTTTCATTTGTTGGACATCTCCTGGCTGTTGGATATCTCTGCCAATTTGTCCAGTGCCGCCTGCGCACTGCCATCGGTGATCGCCTTGTCGGCAAGTTCGATGCCATCGGGGAATCCGTCGGCAAGGCCCGCGACTATTATAGCGGCAGCGGCGTTTAACACCACGATATCTTTCTTCGGGCCGGTTTCTCTGCCGGCGAGTATATCCCTGATGATGGCGGCGTTTGTCGGGGCGTCGTCGCCCTTTAGCGATTCGAACACAGCGGTGTCCATGCCGAAATCGTCCGGGTCGATTGTGCTTTCGCTGACCTGTCCGCCGACCTGTCCGCCGACTTGTCCGCCGACCAGATGGAGTATCTTCGTCGGTCCCATCGTGCTTATTTCGTCCAGGCCGTCGCTGTGCAGGACCATGGCGTCTTTGACACCGAGCATTCGCAGTGCTTTGATAATCGGCCCCATCAGCTCTTCGTCGGGCACACCCATGACCTGGGCGCCGACCTTTGCCGGGTTGGCAAGTGGCCCCAGTATGTTAAACACCGTGCGGAACCCCAGCGCCTTTCGGACGGGCTGGACATACTTCATGGCGGGGTGAAAGTTTGGTGCGAACATGAAACCTATGTGCGCTTCGCGGATGCACCTTGCGACGACGTCGGCCCCTGGTGAGATGTTCACGCCCAGGGCGGTCAGTACGTCGGCTGAGCCGCATTTGCTGGTTATGCCGCGGTTGCCGTGTTTGGCCACATAGGCGCCCGCCCCGGCGGCGACAATCGCCGCTGCCGTGGAGATATTGAATGTCTTCAAACGCGCCCCGCCCGTGCCGCATGTATCGACCATGTTGTCCAGTCCCGTATCGACGCTGACGGCGTGGTCCCGCAGTGAACCGGCAAGGGCGGCGATCTCCGGGACGGTAACGCCCTTGGCCCGCATTGCCGTCAAAAACGCCGCGACCTGCGCTTCGGGGACTTGTCCCTCGAAGATGGTGTCCAGCAGCTTGTGCGCCTGCTCAAAGGTCAGGTCCTTCGCCGCCAGGAGGGGTTTTAGGTATTCGATTATCGTGGCCATCTGTTTTCTCCCTGCCAGTTGACTCGATTTTATTTCTATGGCGTTTTTATATTTTCACGTTTTCACTATTTTATGGTTTCACGGCGATTTCATTGCGCGGCGGCGCTGCTGCCGGCTGCGATTGCGATCATGTTTTCGATTAGTCTTCCGCCCGTCGGTGTCAGGATGCTTTCCGGGTGGAACTGTACGCCGTAGATTGGCAGTTGCTTGTGCCGGATGCCCATGGCGATTCCGTCGAATGCGGCGACCTCTTCCAGACAGTCGGGCAGCGAAACGGCGCACAGGCTGTGGTATCGCCCAGCCTGGAGAGGGTTTTCCAGCCCTTCAAAAACACCGTCGCCATTGTGTGTTATGCGGGATGCCTTTCCGTGCATGACCGTGGGGGCGTGGTCGATTTTGCCGCCGAAATACTGTACGATCGCCTGATGTCCAAGGCAGACACCGAAGATTGGCAGCTTGTCCTTGAAATATCCAATCGCCTCCAATGTCACGCCTGCGCTGTCGGGGTTGCCCGGTCCGGGTGAAACCATCAGCAGTTGCGGCCCAAACTCGTCGGCGACGCGGATCAGTTCGTCCAGCGGCGTGTCAGCCCGATATACCAGCGTGGGACAATCGCGCTTTGCGAATTCATCGACGAGGTTGTACGTGAACGAATCAAAATTGTCGATAAAGAGCACTCTTACCTTCGCGCTTTCCATTCTTACATTTGCGCTTTCCATTTCCTTTGTGGTTTCCATCTGTTTCGCCTCACATTCCCCTGATGGCGGTCAGGCATGAATTTGCCTTGTGGCCGGTTTCTTCAAATTCGGTTTTTGGCACACTGTCGTGTACGATGCCGGCGCCTGCCCGGACGTATGCGGTATTGTCCCTGATCTGGATACTGCGGATGGTGATGCAGCTATCGAACTGGCCGTCAACGGTCAGGTACATCACCGCGCCGCCGTAGTATCCGCGTTTGTTCTTTTCCAGTTGCCGGATAATCTTCATCGCCTCTATCTTCGGTGCGCCGGTCAGTGTACCCATGTTCATCGTCGCCAGGTATGCGCTCAGCGCGTCCAGGTCGCTTCGCAGGACGCCTTTGACGTTGCTGACAAGGTGCATGACCGATGCGTATTTTTCGACTACCAGAAGCTCAGTCACCAGTCGCGAGCCAGCCTCGGCGACGCGGGCTATGTCGTTGCGTGCCAGATCGACCAGCATCATGTGTTCGGCCAGCTCTTTGCGGTCCAGCTTCAGTTCGGCTTCGTATCGGAAATCGGTGTCCGGGTCGATGTTGCCGTTCTTTCGTCCCCTGGGCTTGGTGCCGGCGATGGGGCGTATCTCCACGGTTCGTTGTTCGGTGCCGGTTACGCGAAGGTTCAGTTCGGGACTCGCCCCGGTCAGGATGGTGTTGGGCGTGTGCATGTAGAACATGTACGGCGACGGGTTTAGCTTTCGCAGCCTGCGATAGACATCCAGCGGCTCGTCCCGGCAGGGCTCGGCGATGGTCCGGCTCAGTACCACCTGGAATATATCGCCGTCGATGATGTGTGTTTTGGCCTTTTTGACCATTTGTTCGTATTCGGCCTGGCTGGTGTCAGTGCCGCCGACAAATGCCGGCGGTGAAGATTTCTGCGATTTCCTGCCGGGAGCCTTTGCCGTTTCGTCGTATTGCTCAAAGCATTGCCCGGTCTGTTCGACGATGACGTCGCGGTCGTCGTCGGTTATTATGACATTGACCACAGCGTAGCCCTTGCCGGTGCTGTGGTTCATCAGGAAGATGTTGTCGGCGAAGTACAGTTCGTAGTCAGGATTGCCGAGCATGTCGTTTTTGTTATCGGGCAGGTCCTCGAACTGATCGATGAAGTCATAGCTGATCGCCCCGAGCAGTCCGCATGTGACGCGGAAGGGTTTTTCGGCCAGCTTGAACGCGAACGCCACGGCCCGCAATACGTCCATCTGGTTGACGCTTTTCAGGCGTGCATCTTCGTCCATCGTACCTTCGTTTTTTTTCAACGTGCCGGTGATGGCGTCCTGGCCGTAGTGGACCGATTCACAGAAGGCGAACCGGTTTTTCTCGGCTGCCAGATGGCGGATCATGCGCCTGCCCGTATCGGTCAGGGCGCGTATCTCGAAATTTTGACGCCTGCCGGTCAGATACAGCGCCGGCCTTGCCGTGCCGAATGTCAGTTCGTCATGACCTTTGCCCTCGGTCAGGTGGTCCTTCGACTCAAACAGGCAGCAATCCTTGTTGCGGCCGAAATCGCTCAGCCTGGAGAAATATTCCAGGGGACAGTCCATCTCGATCTCGCGAACCAGCGGCACGATTGTGCCAGGCTGGGCGCTGTGAATAATATCCCTGTATTCGTTCATAACCGCACCTTTCCGGTCTATGTTCTGGTATATTCTGGTGTACATTCGAGTGTACAACGGGTGTACAATGGGTCTCATCGGACCTGCTTGAAAAGGGATGCAACAAAAAAACGCAGCCCTTCGTGCAACAGGCTGCGATTTTTGCAAATTTCCGACTCAGACAGAAACCACCGCTACCCGCCGCTTATATCGGCAGGCCGCCACCAGTTGTTCAGCTTGTTCGGCACTTTATGTCCTGTGTTTCTATCCATAGAAACATTATGCCGTGTTAGCCCAGCCGTGTCAAACCGAAAAATGGCAAAAAATGGCAAATTTCGCCCCAAATGGTAAAAAAAATCAAAAAAATGGGCAAAATTAGCTGTTTTGGCGGACGCGAACACACATACCCACATCCGTACGGCCACGTCGCCACGGAATTGCACGGCGGTTGTTCATTTATAGACGCTCTTTACTGCGGCTGGCCCGACTGCGGCTGGACAGACTGCGAGACGCCCTGCTGAACGTTGATTTGGCCACCATTCATGCCTGGTGCGCTCTGGTTCATCATTTTGCCCATCTGGATCAGTTCGATGACGTGTGTCTTGGGCAGGGCGATCTGGACGTTGACAGAGCCTTCGTCTATGGTCATTGCCATGGTCATATTGCTCTGCATCATCTGCGCCATCGGGGCAAACATCATTCCGATCATCGCTGCCTGGGGCTGGTCCTTGGCGGCCACGGTGATGGCTTGCGTGACGAATTCCATTACGTTGAACGATACGATCACGTCTGCGGTGTCGGCGTTCCTTATGGCTGCCAGGGCGTCCTTGTCAGCGGGTTCCTGGTTGGCTTTCAGGGTATTGATCGTTGCCAGGAATTGCCCGGCCTCCCTGGACAATCCGGCAGGGGGCGTGTCCGAGAAGATGTCCTTGCTGAGCTTTGCCGCCAGCTCGGAGTCCTGTATGGCCTGGATATCCACCTCCACTGCCAGAACCTTTGCATCGGGTCGAATCGCGATAGTCACCGATTTGGTCTGTTTTGCCAATTTGATGATTTCTTCACTCTGCGCCATGGCCGCCTGCATCGGGTCGGTCGCCGGCGGTGTGCCATGTCCGGCCTGTTGTTGCTGTGCCTGGGCCGCTGCCATTTGGGCCATTCCCTGAGCCATCGGGCCGAATACCGTCGCGGCCTGTGCACTGTCGATATATGCCCAGAAGGGCGCCTCGGAGGCGTCTTTGAGTTGTTCGGCGCTGAGCCTGGACGAAAGGGCCCCAGCCGAGAGCAGGGCGTTTACGGCTGGCAGTGACGTGCCGGAATCGGGGCTTGTGACCATCGCGTACCTTCGGCCAGGCGCCGCCATACAGATAAGTTCACCTGAAGGAAGGCCTGCGGCGACGATCTTCGAGATGCCCTGGGTGTCGGTGGCAGCGACGTTGGGATTGGCCGTGACGAATTTGTCATAATCGGTCACCGGCACCATGACGACGACCTGCGGCGATGGCGCGGGGGCGTCGTTGATCTTTGCCATGACCATAAAGGCGGCAAACTGTCCGTTGGTATCGACCGTCGCCAGCGCAGGGTCGCCGAGTATGCCAGCCAACTGCATGCGGGCCATCATCGACAGGCCCATCGGAAGCGGCGAGATGCCCGCCAGATAGGCGTCCAATTGGCCGGTCGCATAGTCGAAGTTGTTAATTCGTACACACAGCATGGCATTGGCTGGGACGATATCGAGCACCGAGGGGATATTCGCATTTGCGGCTGCTATCGTGGCGGCTGTCGCGGATGTTGCCGCTGCCGTCTCCGTGGTTGCGGGTGTTGTTGCTGTCGTCGCTGTCGCGGCTGTTGCTGTTGTCGCAGGTGTCTGCTCGGCTGCACGGGCCTGTTCTTTGGCGGCGAGTTTTTCCTCTTCCAGTTGACAGGCTCGCCTCGGAGCGTCTTTGGCCTGTGCGCGTCGGGCCCTGAGCGTCGTCCCTCCGGTACGCTTCTGGCGAAGCATCTCCATTACGTCGCGTCCGATGTCCTCGCTGCCGACCTGGGCGAAGGCGATAACGGTAAAGAAAACGGCTAATGCCGCCGTGATTGTAACGATACCCCTAAAACGAACTGAATTGAACATTTTCGATACTCCTGCAATAGCCCTGTCTTTTCGATCACCCTTTAATTTCCTCGTTATCACGCACCAAATCACGCACCAAACAACTGCATGAAGTGGGATTGTGTCTTTTTGTTCGTCGCCATGGTTGTGTATTGTCGGCCGTCGTATTGGGCGGGGTCCGTCGGAAAGATGGGTTTGCCTGACAGGTCCGTAACGACTCCTCCTGCCAATTCGACCAGCAGGATGCCGGCGGCGATGTCCCACAGTCTAACTTCGGTCGCGATCATGCCGACCATCGCGCCTTTGGCGACATAGGCCATGTGCAGGGCCGTGGTTCCAAGATTGCGAAATTTCGTACTGAGCATCACTTCGTTGATCTTGTCGGTCTGTTCGGGCTTAAAATGGCTGGAGATACCGAAACTTGAAAACTCCGAAACATCGTCCGAACTTGCGGTGATCCGCGAATTGTTCAGTTGTGCTTCGCCGTCTTTGACGGCTGTGTACATGGATTCGGTGGCTGGGTCGAAGATGACTGCCACGATTGGTCTGCCTTCGTACACCACGGCGATGCTGACGGCGAAACAGAGCAGCCCATGGGCGTAATTGTTCGTACCGTCAATCGGGTCGATGACCCACCATATCGGCTGAGCCGAGCGGGGGGGCTGCATGAACATCCCTCCTCCGGGCCCTTCTTCAGCCAGGAAGCCATGGTCCGGGTAAGTCTCCTTTATCCGGTCCACTATGATCTTCTGACAGACGATGTCGGCGTGTGTGACAATCTCTGTATTGTTCTTTATCTCGGTCTTTGTGTACTTTATCTCCTCCATGGCCCGCTGTCCGGCCAATCGTGCGGCCACAATAGCCACTTCGAGCATACCACTTGTATCGCTGTGTTCCAGGACCATTTGAACCCTTTCTCTTGACAGTAATCACTCAGCTATATATTGTAACCAAATCATGTGTCAAATCCAACAGCCAAATTCAGGTAAAATAAGTACGTCACTGTCGATGCGTCACAGGGAGGCGTCATTGTCGGTGCGTCATCGGATCGTCGCCGGGGTGGTCCTGGTCGCGGTGATTGTGATCTTTGTGATGCTCTGGGCCGGTGCGACTGGCAGGATCGCCTCTGACAGAGTGTTCGGGGTCTGCGGATTCAAGCAGCGGCATGGCCTGCCGTGCGCGGGCTGTTACTGGACCACGGCTGCCGGGGCATTCGCTACCGGGCATGTACTGCGGGCTTTTTATATCCAGCCGGCCGCGGCGATGGCGTGTTGCGCGCTGGTCGCGACGGCGTTTTGTGCTTTACTTATAGCGGTTTTCGGTGTACAATTACAGTTTTTGCAGGCACTGACGGATTTCGGCAACATCAAGTACATCGTTGTCTGTGTAATAGTGGTAATCCTGGCTGGCTGGGCGGTGACGCTGACGCGTGCCCTGGCCGAAAGATTGTGAATCGGGCGGTTCTGTGGATGGGCTTATGCGCATTGGAAAGATAACGATCTTGGCGTTTTTGGCGTTTTCGGTGTTGCTTGTGGTGTGTGGCGGATGTAACGTCGTGGGTTTTCTCGTCAGTCCCAGTGCCCATGAGCGGAAGGTCAAGGCCGAGTTCCGCCTAACAGAACGACAGAAGGGTCGGATACTGGTTCTGGTCGATAGGTCGCGCTCCGGCAGCGTGCCGGTCGGATTTGCGTCGCAGTTGCTGGATACCGTCCGGCAGCGGCTTGTCAAAAAGGCGCGCATTAAGGAGAAATACCTGGTTGTGATCGACGGGACATCGCCGGAAAATGCCAACGCGTCCAGGCTGATTAAATCGTCACCGGCAGAGGTCGCCAGAGATGCCGGCGTCGAGACGGTGCTCTACGTCGAGATACAGGACTGCAAAATCGTCGGCATGGTCGAGAAAGATTACTACGAGGGGTCGGTGACATGCAGGGCTGCGCTCCTCGATTCGTCCGGAGGACGGATATTGTGGCCCGACGATGGTGGCGGCCGACTGATTCGGGTTCGTGTGGAGCTGGAGACGCGGGGACGCCAGGTGGTACTCAACCGGTTGGCGGGGTCGGCATCCCATTGTATTGTCCGAAACTTTTACGACTGTCCCAGAACATCGTATCGTACGGCCGACGAGGTGGCCGAATTTGATTTTGGAAATTGAAAATTTTACTGATGGAGAAGAGAAGTGTATAAGATACTGATTACCGACAAGCTTGCACAGGAAGGCATAGATGTCATCAACGCTATGGACGATTTCGAGGCGGTTGTCAAGCTTGGCATCGGCGAAGATGAACTTGCGCGGATTATCGGCGAATACGACGGTTTGATTATTCGCAGCGCGACCAGGGCGACAAAGAAGGTGCTCGAAAACCCCGGCAGGCTCAAGGGCATCGCCCGTGCAGGTGTCGGCGTGGACAACATAGATATTCAGGAGGCGACCCAGCGGGGCATCCTGGTTATGAACACACCCGGGGGCAACACGCTCAGCGCAGCCGAGCACACCATGGCGCTGATGCTGGCTATGAGCCGTAACGTGGTGCCGGCGTGCAACAGCCTTAAAGCAGGTGCCTGGGACCGGAAGAAATACATGGGCAATCAACTCAATGACAAAGTACTGGGCGTGATAGGCCTTGGACGCATCGGCATGGCGGTGGTGAAGATGGCACTGGGCTTTAACATGAAGGTCATCGGCTATGACCCGTTCGCGGCCCCCCCCGAGGCTGAGGAGCTGGGGATAAAAGTAACCGATAAGCTGGATGAAATTTACAGCTCTGCCGACTTTATCAGTCTGCACGTTCCCAGGAATGAGCAGACCGTTGACATGATCTCCGCCAGGCAGTTCAAGATGATGAAGCCCAACGCACGGATCATCAATTGCGCTCGCGGTGGCATTATCAACGAGGACGACCTGTACGACGCGTTGCAGGCCGGCACCATCGCCGGGGCGGCCCTGGACGTGTTTCCAAAGGAGCCCCCGGAGAATACCCGCTTCAAGGATACGCCAAATTGCCTGGTGACGCCGCACCTTGGTGCCAGCACCGAAGAGGCGCAGGTCGAGGTGGCAGTCGAGGCGGCACAAATACTCGCCGACGCAATCAAGGGCGGACCCGTCAGAAACGCCCTGAACGCGCCGTCCATGAGCGCGTCTATGCCGACGGTGGTCAAACAGTTTGTCGAACTTGCCCGGAGGGTTGGCGTTGTGCTTAGCGGTATCGCCCCGGGCCATATAAAAAAGGTGCAGGTCGAATACCGCGGCCGAATCGCCGAAAAGCAGATTGATATGGTGACGACCGCCTTTGCGATAGGTCTTTTGCAGCGGCACTTCGACACCAATATCAACATGGTAAACGTCAGTCTGCTGGCAAAGCAGAGGGGTATCAGTATCGACGAAGTCAAAAACGCCGACGTCAAGGATATCGTCTCCAGCTTTACCGCCAGGGTCGAGACGGATGAGATTACAAGGACCATACGCGGAACGGTCTTCGAAGACGGTGTGCCGCGGATACTGATGGTGGACGATTTCAATGTCGAGGTGACGCCGGAGGGCACGCTGACGATAGTGTTCAACGACGATGTGCCGGGCGTTATCGGCGCCGTCGGTACCGTCTGCGGCAAACACGGCATTAACATCAGTACGATGGGTGTGGGCCAGAAGCCGGGGCTGGGACAGGCAATCCTGGCGGTGAGCCTGGATAAAAGGCCCGACGAAAAAGCCGTCGAAGAGATTCGTTCGCTCGAACATGTAAATGAAGTGTTCGTGTGCAATCTGGACGACTAAGGACTTGTAATTCGATGAATTGTCACTCCGCACTTGTTGCGGAATCCATTCTTAAGAACCTGGATTCCTGCCTTCGCAGGAATGACAAATTATCAATTGGGCAGGGCAGTATGCCACCGGAACACAGGCCACAGGAGTTTAATATATGGTTGCAGGGAACGCAAAAAAAAAGGCTTCGCAGATGAGTTTCGACTTCAATGAGACAACCATGTCTGTCGCTGCTGGAAAGGCAAAGGACAAGGCTGTCGCGGGAGCAACCAAAAAAAGTACCTCGAAAAAAAGCAACTCGAAAAAAGTCGCTCCGAAAAAACGTGCCCCAAAAAAACGCGTCGCCGCTACTGCCGAGTCGATGGCCGCCAAACAGCGTGACATCAGTATCAGTGAATTTTTCGCGAAAAATCGTCACCTGTTGGGATTCGACAATCCGCACAAGGCGCTCCTGACGGCGGTCAAGGAGGCCGTCGATAATTCGCTGGACGCCTGCGAGGATGCGCACATCCTCCCGGAGATCGGCATTACGATCAGGCCCGTCAAGGACTGCGACAATAAATTTACACTGAACGTCACCGATAACGGTCCCGGTATCGTCAGGGAGCAGGTTCCCAATATTTTTGCGCGTCTGCTGTACGGCAGCAAGTTTCATACGCTCAAAATGAGTCGCGGCCAGCAGGGCATCGGCATCAGCGCCGCGGGCATGTATGGGCTGTTGACCACGGGCGAGCCGGTGCAGATTATTACCCGGACCAATCCCGCTAAGCCTGCGACGCATTATCACGTTCAGATAGATACCAGCAGGAATAAGCCGGAGGTTGTGCTGGACGAAGAGTGCCAGTTCGACCAGCCCACGGGCACCAGTGTGACTATTACACTGGAGGGGAAGTATCAAAAGGGCAAACGGTCTGTTGACGAATACATCGCCCAGAGCGCGATGGCCAATCCGCACACGACGATAATCTATAATACTCCTGACGGCGCTGTGTATGAGTATAAACGCCAGACAGATGAAATGCCGTTCATTCCAATCGAGATCAAGCCGCATCCGTACGGCGTGGAGCTGGGCGTACTTTTCAAGATGGCCCGCGACAGCAATTCAAAGACGCTTTCAGAATTCATGCGATCGGAATTTTCGCGTGTCAGTTCGCACCTGGCCGCGAAGATTGTAAAGAGTGCCGGGCTCTCGGCAAGGCTCAGGCCACGTAAGATCACACTCAAAGAGGCCGAAATGCTGCACCATGCCCTCAATGCCGCTAAGATCATGGCCCCGCCCAGCGACTGTATCGGTCCCATCGGTGAAGACAAGCTCGAAGAAGGTCTCAGGCGTGTCATCGAGGCGGATTTTTATACGGCCTGCACCAGAAAACCCAGCGTCTATCGCGGTAATCCCTTCCTTGTGGAGGCTGCTTTGGCCTATGGTTTCAAGAGTGGCAAAGGCGACAGGGGCAAGAATGGTGGGATTGGGGGGGGCGATTCGGACAGAGAGCCGATGATGCGTCTTGCCAGAATCGCCAATCGTGTGCCGTTGCTGTATCAGCAGTCGTCCGGGGCGATATACAAGGCCGTGATGGATACCAACTGGCGCAATTACGGGCTGAGCCAGTCCAGAGGCGCGATGCCGTCCGGGCCGATAATGCTGATGGTGCATGTCGCCTCGGTGTGGGTGCCGTTTACCTCCGAGAGCAAAGAGGCGGTGGCGCACTATCCCGAGATTATCAAGGAGATCAAACTGGCGATCCAGGAGTGCGGCAGAAAACTGAGCATTCATCTCAGGCGTCAAAGACGTGTTCTGGACGAGATGAAGAAACGAAACTATATCGAGACGTATCTGCCACCTATCGGCGAGGCGCTGCGCGACATCCTTTCGCTTAAAGACAGCCAGGTTAACAAGGTCGTTAAAGAACTCAAAGACGCACTGGAGCGGTCGCGTAAACTCTAATACTGTAATGCCACTTGGATTTGAATGGCATCGATAACCTTGACGCCTGCGTCAAAAGTAGATGCTCAGTTAATATTATCGTAACATTTTAGCACATAGGGTGCGTTTTAACGCACCGTTTCTGACTAAGCAGGATTTATGAACGGGGCAACCGACAGAAATTCGACGGATGAGAAGCTTGTCATCGGCATAACGATGGGCGACCCGGGTGGTATTGGCCCGGAGATTATCGTCAAGGCCCTGGCCGATCCACAGGTCCGCAGGCAGGCCAGGTTCATCGTCTTCGGCATGGCGGAGCAGCTTGGTTATGCCGCGGACATGATCGAGATGGAGCCGTTCTGGCTGCGACACCAGCATGAAAAGATCAGCCGTGATTATCCGCGTAATGTCATGGTTGCCGACTACGACGACTACCAGGTTCCCACCTGGCTTCACAGTCCCGGCAAGGTATCCGGCGAGGCGTCGATTCGTTTCTGCCGGGATGCGATCGACGCAGCCATGGATGGCATTATCGATGCGATGGTAACCGGGCCGATAAGCAAGATAAGCTGGAAGATGGCAGGGGTGACATGGCCTGGCCATACCGAGATGATCGCCAGCAGATGCAAGTCCCCGCGAAAGGCGATGATGTTCGTGGCGGGACCGTTGAAAATGGCCCTTGCGACAATACACGAGGGGCTGTTCGCGATACGGCATAAATTCACCATCGGCTGTGTGTTCGAGCCGATCGACCTGCTCAATACTGCGTTGAAGGAATATTTCGGTATTGAAAAACCGAAAATCGCGGTGGCTGGGCTTAATCCACATGCCGGCGAAGACGGGCAGTTCGGCGACGAAGAAAAGCGGATTATCTCCCCGGCGATCTCGCTGGCGCGCAGCGTTGGGATCGACTGTTGCGGCCCATTCCCAGCCGATACTCTTTTTATCCACGCCGCCGCCGGCGAATTCGACGGGGTCGTGGCGATGTATCACGATCAGGGGCTTATACCCGTCAAGCTGCTGGCGTTCAACAATGCCGTCAATATAACGGTCGGCATCCCGATTATTCGTACTTCGCCAGCACATGGAACAGCCTTCGACATAGCAGGAAAAGGTCTGGCCGATGCGTCAAGTATGAAAGAAGCGATCAATATCGCCGTACAGATGGCCCGCATAAAACGCCAGTCAGCTCAGCTAACCGCCCAGCCAACGGAACAGTCAAGTAAACAGCCAACCAGGTCACAGACGACGAAACCAGATGCAGACCAAACAGCAGATTGAACGATTGCTTGCATCGGCAGGTGTAAGTCCAAACAAAAGACTGGGGCAGAACTTCCTGATTGATCTGAATCTGGTGCGGTTTCTCGTGGACTCGGCAAATATCACCGCTGACGATGTGGTCCTGGAGGTCGGCTGCGGTACCGGTTCGCTGACCGAGGCGTTCGCCGAAAAGGCTGGAGCGGTCATCGCGGTGGAATACGACAGGGCACTTGCGCCGATAGCGGTACGGCAGCTCCGCGATGCCGGCAATGTTACCGTCATCAACGCGGACATACTGAAGGGCAAAAGCAAGCTGACAGGGGAGGTTGTCTCGGCGGTCGCGGAGGCCTGTGATCGCCTGCCTGGCAAACTGAAATTGGTGGCCAACCTTCCGTACAGTGTCGGCTCTGTGGTCATGGCAAACCTGATAATCGGTCCGACGGTCGTCGATGAAATGTATGTTACGGTGCAGAAAGAGGTGGCCCATCGCATGATTGCCGTCGCGGGCGATAAACGCTACGGAACCCTCAGCATACTGATGAACGCCACGGGTGACGTGAAGATAATCCGCAATCTGCCGCCGTCGGTGTTCTGGCCCGCTCCCCAGGTGGAATCGACCATAGTGAGGTTTTGTCGGCAGCAGGAAAAAGTCCGGCGAATCGCGGATATGCAGATATTGCACGATGTAATCGCGCTGTTCATGGGCCATCGAAGGAAGACCATCAGGGCATGTGTGAAGTTCGCGGCGGGGGGACTGGCCGGCATCGACTGGCCTGACGTCATGGAAAGGGCCCGCGTCAACCCGACCGACCGACCAGAACAGCTCCCAGCCGACAAATATGTCGCAATGGCCAACCTGTGCAACATCTAACACGCGGCACAATGCCAAATGCCAACCACTGTATGCTGACTATTTACTCAAACCGACCGATGTCCAGTTTGAGTTATTTAACGATATACGCTGCCGCCCCGGTGGTCATTTCCATGTCGATGTTTTGTTTGTCGTCGATCAGTATCGCCTCGGCTGTGTCGATCATCTCTATGAATTCCATGCCCTTTTTCGCCCCCATAACGGTGACCGAGGTAGCCAGCGCGTCGGCGTCGATGGCGTAGGGCGTGATGACGGTCACGCTGCTCAGGCCCCTGGCGGAGTTGCCGGCCCGCGGATCCATGATATGGCTCTGTCTCTGTCCGTCGATGACGACGAACCTGCGGTAGTCGCCGCTGGTGGCGATGGCTGAGTCGGATAGTTTCAGCTTTAACAGGACGGATTGGCCTGCCTCTTCGTCGGTCGGGTCCTGCAGGCCTATCGTCCAGTGTGGCTTGTTTTTCGGGGGCGTGCCGAAACACCGCAGGTCTCCGCCGATATCAACCATCCCGCCTCTCGCCCCTGCGCTGCGCATCGCCTCGACAGCCATGTCTATCGCGTAGCCCTTTGCGATGCCGCCCAGGTCCAGCAGCATACCATCGACGGAAAAACGTATGGTCCTGTTTTGCGGATCGACCTGCAATTTGTCATAGCCGACCCTGGCTTTGGCCTCGGCCAGTTCCCTCTCGGTGGGTCTTCGTTCCTCACCAGCCGCCTTTCGCCACAGGGCTGTGACCGGTCCGATGGTAACGTCGAACGCTCCGCCGGTCTCTCTGCTGTACTCCAGTGACGTGCTTATCACCTTAAATAGTTCGTCATCGACCCGGACTGGCCCTCGATACGCGTCCCGGTTGACCTCCGAGAGCTGCGAATCGGGCTTGTAGTTGCTCATCATTTCATCGACGGCGGTGATCCGGGCCATCGCCCGTTCAATGGCGGCGCGGGCGGTTCGTCCATCGTCGGCAACGGCTATGATGTGCGCGAAGGTGCCCATGACTACCCTGAAGCCGCTGTCGGCTGAAACAGGTTCGCGACGGCAATTGCGGACGATAAGACCAGCCCCGACAGCGACCAGTACAGCGACGATAGCCGTCGAAACAAGGCTCTTTGGGCCGAGCATAATTAAAGGTGTCAGGTACCTTTTTTGGGTCTTCCCCTTGGTCTGAGGGTGATTTCCAGTCCGAGTTTTTGTGTTATTGTCTCTATCCATTTGACATTGCCGTAAGGGCATCCTCGTTTGACACAATTCCCCTTCACCGCCCGCCCGCGCATTGGTCATTAGTCCTAACCGCCCACGCCCGATTTGTCAAGCAGAAAATCAATATAATTCTCCACAATCCACATAATAATCAATTATCGTAACCGTTCACAGTTTTTCCTGTTAATCTCGCCCATCGGACAGCATCAAAAAAATCCGTGAACGGTTACAAAAAGTCTTATTCCTGCTGGCAGCCCAAAAAGCGAAAAACGCAAATGACAATTCAAGAAAAACTTGTCGAATTGCCCGGCGTATCCACAAACTTTGGGACGATACTAAAAAATTATACCGTTTGCAGCCGCGCAGGATTTTTGAGTAAACTCGTCTTGTCGTTATACCGATACCAGCAACAGGTAACGGGTAACACGATGTTCGGTTCGGTAAAACACGGTTAGCGAGACGCAATAAGATGATTCAGTCCGGTTCAATCGAGAAACTTTCGGTAACAATTGCATCTTTGAGTAAGATGGAAATCAAACGAAGGCTCCTGGGTTTCAGGGGAAAACCGCGACTGGACTTTACCGAGGACTACCTTGACAGGCTGAGCATTGACAAGCTCAGACACATTCTTTTTGCCGCAATGGTGACGGGAAACAGAAACTGAACATCACCTTCGTCGGTGCGCATAAAAAAAACCGGCGTTCATTCACGCCGGTTTGCTGAGACCGAATCGAAATACTAAAATATCAAACGTTATAATTCGCCTCAGCGTGTGCGAAAAGAGTTATAAGAAGAAAAAGAGCAACTTCCACATTTGTCATTATACACTATATCGGTCCTGCCGCAAGGATTTTCTGAATTTTTTTTACATTTTTCCCCAATCAGGTGTTTTTTTGACACATTGGGCTGTTTTTTTGAGCTGTAACTGCTGTATTTATCACAGGTTACGGCAATTGGGCCGCCGATGTTTTTTTTTGTCCGGCAGACGATATTTGTGCTGTGCGGGGACTCCAATCCATGTCTCCCCGGCGGGGGCGGGCGTTGCCATTTCCGGACATGTTCTTGACACGGTCGGGGGCGAGTGATATTGTGGGCCGGCTGGCAGAAAATTTTGCTATCTAATGACCAAATAAGCATTTGCAGAGATTCGATGAGTTGATTATAATGCGTAATCTTGTTCGACGGGAGCATTGTGCCGGTGGCCGAAGGTAACGCGAAAAAAAGAATATTCATAAGTGCCTGTGAGCCGAGTGCTGATATGCACTGCGCCAACCTGATCCACGCGGCTGAGCGCAGGGGGCTTGGTGGGCAGATCGAGTGGGTAGGCGTCGGCGGTGAGCAGATGGCTCGTGCCGGGTGTCGTGTGCTGGAGGATACTGTCAGCCGCGCGTCCATGATCTACAACGCGTTGGGCCAGGCAGGGTTTTACTGGAAGATTGCCCGGCGTATTGGCGATTACCTTCGGAGCAACAAGGTCGATCTGGTGATTGTGTGTGATTCGCCTGCCTTTAACTTTCATGTGGCCCGCGCAGCCAGGGCGGCGGGCATAAAGGTCCTGTTCTACATTGCCCCGCAATTGTGGGCCTGGGCACCGTGGCGGATCAGGAAGCTGCGCCGATGCTGCGATAAGCTTGCCTGCATATTGCCCTTCGAGGAGGACTGGTTCTGCAGCCGAAACGTCGACGCCCGTTTTGTTGGCAATCCGCTGTTCGACGATGTCAGCATCGATTTTACCAACCGCAGAAAAGATTATTCGAATTATGAGCCGCGGAAGGCGACTATCGCCCTGATGCCCGGCTCGCGGATCGCCGAGGTCAGGTCGCTCTGGCCCGCCATGCAGAAGGTTGCAATCCAGATACTCCAGAAATGGCCCCAGAGCACTTTTATCGCCGTTGCCCCCAGCGAGGGGAAGATGCAACTACTCAGAAGCAGGAAGCTGTCCGGCTTTAAGTGTGAATTCACCGTCGGAAATGCCATCGAGACAGCCAATCGCGCCGACATCGCCCTGGTGGCAAGCGGCAGTGCGACGCTGCAGGTGGCCGCGGTGGGATGCCCGATGGTGATAATGTACCAGTCCAGCAGGCTTCTGTGGCATCTGGCCGGGCGGTGGCTGATAAGGACGCGATTCCTCTCGCTGGTCAACATACTTGCAGGCCGAGAGATGGTGAACGAATTTATGCCGTATTTCAAATCCATCAGGCCCATCGTGGACTGCTGCAATACGCTGATAGGCAATAAGATACTGTTGACCAAGATCAGCGCCGACCTGGAGGGTCTCGTAGCGCCGCTGACAGTGGGGTGGGCATCGGACGAGGTCGCGCAGATGGCCTGGGAGATGATCGAAGATGCCGACCGTGAGCAGGGCGACCGGATGCTGGAATCAAGACTGGGCTGAAGTCAATTGCCGGTGTCCAGTATGCTCATGAATGCCTTTTGCGGGATTTGTACCTGGCCGATGGACTTCATTCGTTTTTTGCCCTCCTTCTGCTTTTTGAGGACCTTCATCTTTCGCGTCACATCGCCGCCGTACAGCTTGGCGGTAACATCCTTGCGAAACGCCTTGATCGTCTCACGCGCGATAATTTTGCCTCCGACGGCCACCTGGAGCGGCACGTCGAACTGGTGACGCGGGATCGCCCTTCGCAGTTTAATCAGCATCTTTCTGCCCCGCGCCTCGGAATTGGAACGATGGACAATCAGCGAGAGCGCATCGACGGGCTGTTTATTTACCAGGATATCGATCTTGACAAGCTCGCTCGCCTCAAAGGCGGTGAACTCATAATCCATCGTGGCATAGCCCCTGCTGATGCCCTTTAGCAGGTCGTAGAAGTCATAGACGATCTCGGCAAGCGGCGCCTTGTACTCCAGCATCACGCGCGTCTGGCTCAGGTAATCGGTCTTCAGCAGCTTGCATCGCCGAGCCTCGGCCAGCTTCATGATGCCGCCAATAGTCTCGGTGCCGGTTATGATCTCCAGGCGTACGAACGGCTCGCGGAGTTCCAGTATTTTTGTCCGGTCGGGCAATGCACTGGGAGAATCAATCCGCCTGGTCTGTCCGTCGGTCGTCACCACTTCGTAGCTTACCGTCGGGGCGGTCTGGACGACGTCGATGTTGTTCTCACGCTCAAGACGTTCCTGGATAATCTCCATGTGAAGGAGACCCAGAAAGCCGCATCGAAAACCGAATCCAAGGGCTGGGCTGCTCTGTGGATAAAACGAAAAACTCGCATCGTTGAGCGTCAGCTTGTCAAAGGCCGCTCGCAATTTCGGGTAGTCCGTGTTATTGCCCGGATAAAAATCCGAAAACACCATCTGCATGGGCGGCTCATAACCCGGCAGGGGCTTTTCAGCAGGGGCCGTATCGTCGGTGACAGTATCGCCTATCGTCACGTCGGCCAACTGCCGTATGTTTGCAATCACGTAACCGACTTCGCCGGTATTTATTTCGCCGACCGGCATCATCTTCGGACAGAATTTACCCAGTTCGGTAACCATGTAGGTTCGGCCGCTGCCCATCAGGCGGATTTTCTGTCGGACCTTCAGTCGGCCGGCAAAGACCCGCACATAGCAGATTATGCCGCGATACTCGTCGCAGTGGCTGTCGAATATCAAAGCTGCCGTCGGCTCATCGCTCCGGTCCTGCGGCGGCGGAAGCAGTGCCACCACCGCGTCGAGTACTTCCCGTACGCCGAGCCCGGTCTTGGCACTGATATGAAAGCACTCATTTTTCCGGATGCCCAGTATATGCTCGATCTCCTCTCCAACCGCGTCGATGTCGGCGGCGGGCAGATCGACCTTGTTTATTATGCCGAGTATCTCGGCACCGCTCTCCGTCGCCAGGTAGGCGTTGGCGACGGTCTGTGCCTCCACGCCCTGGCTGGCATCGACCACGAGCAGCGCACCTTCACAGGCGGCAAGTGCCCGCGAAACCTCATAATGAAAATCCACATGGCCCGGCGTGTCGATCAGGTTCAGCATGTACCGTCTGCCTTCGTATTCATGGTACATCGTCACCGCCGAGGCCTTGATTGTGATGCCGCGCTCACGCTCCAGGTCCATACTATCGAGTATCTGGTCCCTCCTGTCGCGCTCATCCACCGTGCCGGTCAGTTCCAGCATTCGGTCGGCCAGCGTGCTCTTGCCGTGGTCGATGTGCGCCACAATCGAAAAGTTGCGTATATGCTCGGTAGTCATGATTACTGTCGCAAAATCCGGAAATTTAACAAACGCCTAAGTGTATCATACCAGGGCAGCCAAAGCAATCCGCATTCGCTGTATTGGTGGTTACAAAAGTCCTTACATGTCGGTCCAGTTGTGCCAAACCGATGCTTTCGGGGTGCTATTTGCCCTTGCGAAAGGGCCTGCTGCCCCCCATGAACCCGATCCCGCCCCAGGCCCTTCGCATGGGGAAGACACCCTTCTGGGCTGAGCCGACCTCTTCGATTGTGTAGAACGCCTGTCGGTCGAATTGCCTGATCAGGGCGATCACGTTGCCGACGGACCTGCGTTGCACTATAGTAAAGAGGATCCAAACCTTTCCTTCCGAGCCGTTCCCCTCCATGCAGGTCACGCCGAACTGTGATGCCTTCAACGCGCCCATCAGCCCGCGGGCGTCCTTTCCGGTGACCACGCGGACGAGTACCTTTCCCAGCGACATCTTCTCTGCCAGATGGATCCCGACGAAGTTGCCTGTTGCAAAGCCGGCTGCGTATGCGATATAGCAGGCCGGGTTGGTCAGATTCTTCATTATCTGGCCGATTGCGAGTAGCCAAATCAGCATCTCTAAGAAGCCCACCACCGGGGCGAAGTACTTCATGCCCTTGGCGACGAATATGACGCGGACCGTACCGAGGGTAACGTCGATGACCCGGGCGGTGAAGATCAGCAACGGCAGAACGAACCAGCCGAACCACGATGCGGCAGCTAACATTGTTGTATCCACAAAGATTGTTCCCTCGTACCAGCTATACGGCAATGCCAAACGGCATCGGGCTATTTCGGTTACGCCGGTTACGGCTGGATATTTCACTTTTTATTACGCCACGGGTGATTCGGTTGAATCACCCGTATGATTATTCGGCGATATCGGTGGGGGATTTAACGCATTTTCGGCATAATTGTGCCTGCAGAATCCGTATTGGTGGGGGATCGGCACGATCGCACATGGTAACCGTGTCATGCCTGCGCAGGCAGGCATCCATTTTTTCATTTTGGTGCGTTGGAATGTTAAAATGGACCCCTGCCTTCGCAGGGGTGACTTCGATAAGATAGCAGGGGTGACTTCGATAAGCATGTAGGGTGCGTTAGAACACACCCTACGTACTAAAATGTTACGATACATAGTAACCGAGTATCTGAGCCGACGAGAATGGGCCGCGACCGAGCTCGTCGGAGTCGGCTCAGATGCGGACAATCGCAAAAATACCTTCTGAAAAATGCTTAAAACTGCTTCAATTGGCTAAAATGTTGAATTACTGTGAACGGTTACGATAATAGTAACCGTGTCATGCCTGCGCAGGCAGGGGTGACTTCGATAAGATAGCAGGGGTGACTTCGATAAGCATGTAGGGTGCGTTAAAACGCACCGTTTCTGATTATGCCCCTTCCCGTTATTGCTCGAAGAATTTGCAGTCGCTGCCAAGTTCGTAAACATGCTCATATCCCTTCCGGCCGGGCGGGGCAAACAGGCCGTTTAACTGCTGCTCTGTCGGCATAAAAAGTTTCACGTTCTTTAAGGCGATCTCGATATCCGTATTTCGCCCATCGGGCGCGTAGCTGGTGATCCGGACCCTCGCAGGAATCTGCATACCTTCTTCGACGCTGAAGTAATCCGTCATCACCATGTCACTGGTCAGCACGCCGTCCCGGTCGAAGTATTCGATCCTCCCAACGAGATAATCGCACCGGTCGATATAGATTTTTTTCATCGCCGACCCGTCGGGCCGAGTCCTGGTTACAATGTCGAAATTACCTTCGCCGGCCAGTGTCCAGTTTCTGTCGATGCGAACGACACCGAACGCCTCCAGCAGATTACCCGGACTGAACCACATCGCCGCGGCACAACCCGCCAGGTCGGCCCTTTTGCCCTGCCAGTAGGCGTTTATCTCCCTGGGTTTGAGGCAAAACCAGAAATCGTCCGGATTCGTCCCGGCAATCAGTATCTTTATCCCCAGGTCTTCGCACATGAAATACAGCCTGTCCGGCGGAAACGTCCGAAGATGCAGTGTACATCTGCTGCTGTCCTGCCTGCCCTGTTTTGTGTAATACTTAATCGTGCACCGGCTGACATCGCTTCGCAGCGACAGTGATTTGCTGCTTCGCTCGTTAATCGCCTCAGCCGCCTCCTCGATCGACCCCATGGACGGACATAACCGCTGCGCATCGGGGATAGTCCGCGGCGGGGGTTGACAGCCCGTCAGCGACATTGCCGCCACAGCCGTGCAAAAAATCAAACACCGATATGTGTCCAAACGCTTCGACATCACAGGTCCACCTGTAATATCTGTCCCATCTGCGCGGAAAGCTGTTCGATCTGGTCCTCGGCAAGATGTGGGTTGACCACCTTGACCATTCGGTTCTCACCGGTGACCCGCAGCGTCCACACTTCCCTGTCCTCGATGTTCTCAGCCGAATCGTATTTCAACCTGCGCTTTCGCATCAGGACCAACGTCAACACAAATCGGAAGTTGACTCTGGCAGGCTCGGTTTCTTCGGCAAGCCGCTCGAAAAAAGCCATCAACATCTCGTCACTGACAAAGAGGCGCTTTTTCTGCTTCTCATCGGCCATCCTGGTCTTCCAGAAGCAATAGGTCTCCGGCTTGTCGGAGAGCCAGTATTCCACGCTGAAATCCCTCCGCTCGAAACCGTCTTCGGTCTCGACAAGCGCGGCATAATAATCCTGACCCGGCTTGAACTCATGGCCCGTGTCGTAACATTGTCCAAGCGCCCTGCTAATCTGCCATTCAGACATTCGTTAATTTTCCCGTCGATTTCATTCGTTATTAAGGTGATATGGAACTAATCAAAACGCAAATAAGGCTCGACGCCCCCGGCTGTCTTCGGGCCGATGCCTTTAATATTCTGTAAATCCCCGGCCATATTGAACGCCCGCGGCCCGACAGTATCCTTCTGTCGATATTCGATAATCGCCCCGGCACGGCCGGTGCCGATACCAGGCAAACGCACCAGGGACGCTTCGCAGGCGGTATTGGGATTGATCCTGTCCTGGATAACCAATTCACAGATCCCGCCAACCTGCGAACGGCTGGTGACCGCAAAACCAATGGCCAGAACCACGCCGGCCAGCATGGCTGCACAATACCCCACGGCACGCAACTCTGCCAGCCTCCGGGCGATGTCCCGACTGTCAGGTCGTTTCACAACCATTGTCCCTACCTGTTCAGAATCACCTTTTGCATTCGGGCCAGGGACAAAAAAGCCTTCTTCGGCTCCATCCGTCTGTTCAAAAGGCCGCTGTCCCGCACATCCATGTCGTCACCGTCGGCGAGATTCGAGTATGTAATCGAACTTATAAAGGGCTTGGACAGGGCAATACGATAGAACTGCTCTATCCACTCGGCCTGTACCTGCGGTTCCCATTTCTTATGCCATATCCCCGCGACATCACAGTCCTGGTCACCCTCCCCGCTGCTGTCCGGCACAGCAACCCCCGTTATATGCACCGGCTTTGACACCTGACCGAAACAATCCAGGCGGGACGATATCTGCATCATATCGCGCAGATGCATCCCCGGCCGATCCTTGCCGAAGTGCATCGTAATCGCAAAGGCATCGAAGTTTATACTGCTTTGTATTATCGTATCGGCATAGACCAGAGGCGGAACGGTGTTGCGGTCGTGGGCATAATACTCACCCCAGGGATAAAATATCTCCACCAGTTTTTGTGACTTTGGATCCGCCCCGCGTGCCGCCAGACATGCCGCACGGGTCATTTCGATAGTCTGTTCGAAACTGAAACCGAAATGATTCGCCGCGTTCATCCCGCCGATAAGACGCCATGCGTGGATATACCTGGCATAACGTGCTACGACCTTCGAGACGAAACCATACGCCGCCTCGCGAATCTTTTCGAACCCACGCTTGCCCTTCAAAAGCCACTCCGGCAGGTACTGCCTGTCAAAGCACAACAACGGTCCGGCACAAATCGCCATCCTTCGGCCGGCAAGCTTCTCTAAGCACAGGTCTATAACCGAAAAGTCGTAGTAACCACGCTCAGGTTCGATCTGGGCCCAGCTCAGCGGAATCGTCACAAACCCGAACATATCCAGCAACCACTTATAGTATGTCTCGTTGTCCAGCATCTCCGGGGCAATCCGACAACCCAGGCTGTGCCTGCCAAGACTCCTGGCTTTGCACCTGGCGGCAAAATGGATCTCGGCGTGTTTTGCAGCCAGCTTCTCGGCGAAAAACATCGCCTGTTTCAAAGATTCGTCGGCCAACTCGGCTGCTTTAGCTGGCTCGTCCATGTTCTGGAGCGACTCGATAAACAGGTCCTTTGCCCGGTGCGCCAAGTCCGCAAAACTATTGCTCTCCTCGAACATCGTCCAGTCTTCACGCTTCAATGTTATCTGCATCAGCCTGGCCCGGGCCAATTCCACATTCAGAATATACGGCCTGTCACGCTCTGGAACCCTCGTCGTGGCCAGAAGCGTCCTGCCAAAACCCTCAACGGGCCAAAGAAGCGCAAGGCCGGCCGAATCCCGACCCTTTCGCGAACAGTTGATCGTACCGTCGGCGAATCGAATCCGATTGACGGCATGGAGTGGTATAGTGTCGGCCCCGAACATATAGGCCGCCGACAAACCAATGTCCTTCGCTGGCTTACCATTGTTGTACACGTCGAACTTCAACAGCATCATCCTTTGCAAAATCAACAGCCACTCAGCCTGACAGTATAACGGACATGGTGTGCTTTTGGGTATAGGAAATACTCAGAAATGCCAAAACCGCTGTTTTTCGCCCCGAAAAACCACCTACAATGGCCACGTCGCGGAACAGGGCTTCCCGCGGCCCGCCCCCCACGGCCCAGACTCCTCTCAGACCGCCAGGGCCGAGCTGCCGGCCCCTGTCGTCAAATCCTTCCCAACTGACTGGGCCGACTGGGCCGACTGGACCGACGCCTCCACAAAACCGACGATGCACAACGCCTGATTCAGAACAGCCTCGATCAATCCCATGTTGGCCTGCGCCGAGTCATGGTTATAACCGGGCACAACTATGAACATATACTCACAATCGCCCCACAACCTGTCGATTTGCACGCCAATCACAAAACAGCCGCCTATGCACACACCGACCGGGTCCCAACCGTCGTCGATCATGGACGTAAGCCTTCTTAATTCCCCAACCCCTGCGAAACATCCCTGGAACTTGGCACTGTCACTGCATCGCCAGTTTCCCTTGCTGCCGAGTATCACCGCGACAGGGCCGTCCTCACCGAGTGCATCGCTTAAGGCGGCGAATATCCGGTCAGACAATTCGCTTTGCACTGCCAGATATGAACTAAAATCATACATCGTTATCCCTGCCTATAGTCCTGATCAACATCTTCCCCGCCGGTAGTGTTTCTCGGCAGAATTACAGGGCAACTTTCGGCAAACAGTGGAAAAACCGCCCCGTGAAGGCGGGTTTTATCAAAAACAGGCACTTTGGGGCTGCGTAATAAGCACATAGACGATTTTTGTCGATTTTAGTTGGTAAATCCCGGTCAAATGGCTAAAATGTTACAAAGTTTCTAAGATGCGGAGTTTTCGTGAAAAAGACGCTGAAGCAAATGGCCGTGGAGTTCAAGGCGCACTGGGAAAATTACGTCTTCCAGAGCCTGCTTGCCACTGTTGTGGTATTCGTTATCTTCTGGGCGCTCGGTGTGCGGGAGGCGGTTATCATCGCCTCGCTTGGTGCCACTACCTTTGTAATCTTCGCACTGCCGCATAGTCTCATGGCCAAGCCGCGCAACGTTATCGGCGGCCACATAGTCGGTCTTGGCTGCGGCGTGATCGGGGCACTTATTGCAGGTCTTGTTCCTGAGCAATTTGAGCTTGCATCTAACGGCGCAGGCCATGCCGCCGCCTATGCAATAAGCATCGGCCTTGCCATGTTTATCATGGTCGTCATCGACACCGAGCACGCCCCAGCCGCGGGGACGGCGTTGGGGGTCGCCATCAACGGTTTCAGCATGAACATTGCTCTCACCGTCATATTATTCTCCGTGCTGATGATCCTTATCTGCAGGCTCCTCCGCAGGCATATGCGAGACCTTGCCTGACATGCCGCCCCGCCGCCAGCGTAGCCAACCATTTTTTGTCATTCCTGCGACAATTTATCATTCCTGCAACAATTTGTCATTCCTGCGAAGGCAGGAATCCACAACCCCGAAGGGGTTCAATAATTTGTAACCGTTCACAGTTTTTCCTGTTAATCTCGCCCATCAGACAGCATCAAAAAAATCCGTGAACGGTTACAAAGAATCAAACGCTTGAAACCAATACCGATTGGATATGACTAATGCTAACTATCGCTGAAAAACCTGATTTGATGAACACTATAGCAGTCAAGGTCTGGACAGAAGCAGGGATTTCAAGCAGTCTGGAACCTGCAAATCGGGTCTTTTGTATAAATCCGCAAGAGAGCTGCTTCAGAAAAGAGAAATATTGATTGTTCAAGTTGAATTTGGTAACATTATTAGCATCGAAAGGATAGAATAATGTTTTGTGAACGCTTAAATTGGAAATTCTATTTTGCTTTGGTTTTAATGTGCCTGTTTTTTGCCGGGTGCCAGGAGACACAGAACCATGACACTTGCGGCTCGGGGCCTTTCAGCATTATTATTCTGCCGGATACGCAGATATATTCTCATGACAGACCAGAGTGGCGAAATTCCAGCCGAAAGGAAGTTTTTATCCAGCAAACTACATGGATCGCCCGGAACGTGCGGAAGGAAAATATACAATTCGTTCTGCACATGGGCGATATTGTTCACGAGCAGGACAAGCCCTATCAATGGGTCAATGCGAATGAAGCGATGAGTATTCTTGACGGCGTGGTGCCTTACTGTTTTGGGGTTGGCAACCATGATTTGATTAACAGGGCAGAAGAAGGTGGAATTATCAGGGATTCGACGAATTTCAATAATACATTTCCTCACAGCCGTTATGAAAACCAGCCATGGTTCGGCGGTCGGATGAGCAGCGATGGTTTTTTGCCGAAAGATAATTATGACAACAGCTATCACTTTTTCTCCGCCGGCGGAATGGATTTTATGGTAATCACTCTTGAAGTCGCCCCTACCGATGAAATGCTTGACTGGGCCAACGATGTAGTCAGGTCGCATCCTGACAAAAGAGTTATGGTGATCACCCACAGCTATCTCGAAGGTAACGGCACGCGCGTAGTTAACGAGCCCTATGCCCCCTCCGGAAAGAGTAATTCGGGAGAAGAGATCTGGAATAAATTTATTAGAAGACACAAAAACATATTCTTTGTCTTCTGCGGCCATCATAACAATCTTGCCGACCACAAGGGCCTGCTGGCAAGCGTGGGCGATAACGGCAATACTGTTTATCAATTGATAAGCGGTGAAGATTACGACGGCTGGCTCAGGATTTTAAGGTTTGTCCCCGCCGAGAACAAAATATACGTTAAAACATATTCGCCCTGGAAGCCGGACGATCCTGAATTGCAACTTGAGCAGTATGATTTTTCACTGCCAGGCTACAATACGGACCCATACCACCAATACGATATTGTCTATGAGCAGCGCAACAGCGTGGGGTCTTAGCCCACCAAACTTATGCTAAACGAAGTAAAGGAGAAAATTATGTTGTTTAAGAGTTTAAATGCCAAATGTCAGTCTACTTGTACCACCACCGGCCCGAGCCCAGGATGCGCCCTTGTCAATCATATTATGTTATACATCATTCTGGGTGTACTTCTGGGGATGTTTGTACCGGCACAAGCAATGATTTATCGGCCGGAAAAGGGCGCGATGTGGGATCCGTCGGTGATTTGGCACGACGGGACGTATTACGCATTTATGATGTACAATAAGGATGGTCGAAAGGGTCTGGACGCGAAACACTGCCTTTTGGCATCGTCAACGGACGGAGTGCACTGGAACGACGAAGGCATCGTCAACGAGGAGCGCGAGTCCGCCATGGGATGTAAATTCTTCAAGTGTTTTGTCGGGCGATGCGGCGACAAGTTCATCATGAACCATGGCGTGAGTCGGCCGAATGCGCAGGACACTTTGCGCTTTTACGAATCGCGCGACCTGAAAAACTGGGATTATCTTTTCAGCAGCCACCCGGACCCCAGATGGTACGCCCAGCGCCGCCGATGGGACCACATGTACATGCTTCCTAAAGAGGAAGGCACACCCGAGGCAGGTTATTGGGGCTATGTGGTGGCCGCACCGAAAGAGGCGCCCGGTGTCGGAATGATGCAGTCGGTGGACGGACGGGACTGGGAAGCACTGCCGCCGGCCCCGATCGAGTGGCCGCAAGGTATCAAACCGCGAAATCACTTCGAGTGGGGCGGCTGCGAGCGCATCGGTGACAAGTACTACCTGATCGGAGGTGGGGGCAGATATCTCGGCAATTCATATTCGATGTACACATTGGTCGCCGACGGTCCAAAAGGGCCTTTCCGCTTTGAAAACGAGGCCTATCGCCTGTGCGGCACGTCGTACGGCAAGTCGGCCAGGGGCAGCAAGAGCTTGATCTGGTTGGCCGCCTGGGCCAGGGCCAAGGACGAACTGCTGATCAGTAACTACGCTTCTTTTTCGTTCACCGACAAGGGCAGGCCCGTGCTGCTGCCGCTGCGAAAGCCTGTTGTGGACAAGGATGGGCACTTGCGGCTGGGTTGGTGGAAAGGCAACGAAGCGCTAAAAGGCAAGCCCTTTACGCTGAAAAAGAAAACGGTCAAGTTGAAAACGCAGCCCAAAAAGAGCAATTACCAGATCGTATATCTGAGCGAGGAGTTCGATTTGGATAAAGGTCTCGTGCTCGAAGGACGAATCAAGGCCCGTCCAGCGGCATCGCAACAGGAGTCTAATGATACAGCCTCCAAAGCGAAACCTGCAGCCGGGTTTGTCTTCGAGGAAGGCCCCGGCAAGTCGATGGCCATACAGTTGGGCATCGGGCAAGGCGAGGATCGCGAAACACATATCGGCAGACTCCAAACCACCGCCGAGGGGAAGATGCAGTTTCAGTCCGAGGATGTTACCGGCGGCAAAGGCTGCGCTACAGTCACCGGTATCGACAGCGGCAAAAAGCACAGCTTCCGACTGCTGGTGCGCAGGGGCATGTTCGAGCTATACATCGACGATATGCTGATGCAGACATATGTATATGAGCCGGGCTCTGGCAAAGTGGGCTTCATGGCTCATAACGCAAATGTCGTCTTCAGCAATGTGAAAGCATGGAATATGTCTTTTTGATTATTAGAGATTCCCTTATTTGAAACTTCTTCATTCAAGGCTGTGGAGGGAACTGATGAAGGAGAAAATATGATTAATGGTGGAATCGGCGGAGTCGCTTCCATCCTTCGCTATTCTACTTCGCCGTAGGCTACGAAGAAACCAGCTACGGAGGACAGGTTGCGACTAGAAAGTAGTTGGTAGAAAGTTGAAAGTTGATTGTGGAATCGGCTGGGCCGATGGTGATTTTAAAATTGGGTTTGTGAATTTGTTTGCATAAAAAGGTTCCGGGAATCTTTAGTTACCCATTCTTGTCCTTATATTTTTCGTCCGTGGGCAGTTTCGATCATTGCCAGCAGATTTTGCAGCTTACATGCCGGATGTATCTGGCCGGTCGATCCTATAAGCATCCCGCCGTCTTTGCCGAATTCTTTTAGTTCTTCGACTCGCCGGCATACATCTTCCGGGATCCCGTCAACAAGCATGAAGCTATTATCGACGCCACCCCAGAGTACCAGCTTTTCATACCTGGCCCGTACATCCTTTACATCCATGCTACTGTGCGGCTCGAGGGGATTGATCCCGACGATACCTGTCGCAACAAGGTCGTCCATCATCTGCCAGAGATTCCCCTCAGAATGATAAAACGCCTTTACACCGTGTTCGCCATAAGCTTCTACGATCCGTTTGACACGCGGGAAATATTGCCTTGCCATAAACTTCGGCGAAACCAGCGGCCCTTCCTTATGGGCAATGTCACAGGCTATCAACACAACCGGCGATAATTCGCAATCGGCAATAGCATGTGCCCGCTCGACCTGCAAAGAGGTCATCGTCTCCATATAGTCGATCAATACCTCCTGCCGATCGAAAAACATCTCCGTAAATATCTCCCAGCCGCCAAGCGTGTAAGCATGATCGAAACCGGGGCTGACATCGGGATACATCAGAACCGTACCATTAAGGTCGTTGAGATACCTCTGGAAAGTTTCTCTGAAATTCTTTACCGGCGACATGAGCAGGTCGTCGTCGAGATACATCTTCTGCTCACTGTCTGGATAGTCCGGCATAGAGTGCCGGAGGCGTTTTATTTCCTTTTCGAGAATTACCGCGAATTCATCGGCCGTCTTGAACGGCCGCGCGACAAGATTCGAATACCAACCGTTCGTTTCCCAGGTAATACCGTGCCGGTCAAGGGAACGCTGGCCCGTTGAAAGCGAAGACCCGAGTCCCCACCCCTGTACCATGTCGGCAACCTTTGATGCCAACTCGATTACCTGCGGCGTCGTCCAGCTTTGGCTATCGGATTTATCCGTGAAGTGATGTATAAGTCCTGCATGCTGAAAACTATCCACATAAGGCACCCGGTCAGGTGAATCGAAATTCAAAGCTCGTTCAATACGTTCTCTTTTGTCCATGTCTGTTGTAATCCTTTTAACTAACCATCCTTGAAAACGATTAACAACGATGGTAAGATTATACAGGATTAAAGGGACTTTTTCAACACCCACTTCCCGGGAACCTTTAGTTACCTCAAAACCGCTTGACAACTACAATAGCTATTGTTATTGTGACTATCGGTCGGGTTTTGAGTGTTGAAAATGGCGAATATTCCGAGCGTGTTACACAAGTTTTGCAAAGTTCGGCCCAAATAATTGAACTTAGTTTCAGGAGTGTGTCAAAATGAATACCCGTAGAATAGTTATCGTTCTAATTTTCTTATCGTTGTTATTTGCCGGATGTAATGAAGTCGAGGTGAAAAGACTTGCCAAACCAACGCCGGCACAGGTTGAATGGATGGATTATGAGATCGGCATGTTTATCTGCTTTGGTATTGAAACATGGCAGGATAAGAACACCGACAAATACCCGAAGATGGAATACACGCAAATGTTCGATCCACCTAATGTCGATACCGATCAATGGGTAGCTGCGGCAGAATCTATGGGCGCAAAATATATTATCCTCGTTGCCAAACACGCCGGTGGATTTTGTCTGTGGCAAACGGATACTACCGAGTACAGCATCAAAAACTCTCCGTACAAAGACGGCAAAGGCGATATCGTCGCCGAACTGGCAGAATCCTGCCGCAAGAAAGGTATGAAACTGGGTATCTATATCAGCCCGGCGGATTTCTGGAAAAAAATAGGCCACGGCGGCAAATCAAACGATGCCGAAGTTCAGGAAAAATACAGCAATATCTACCGGCAGCAGTGGACCGAACTTCTAAGCGGCTATGGCGAAATGATGGAAGTCTGGTTCGACGGCGGCAATGTTATAAAAGTGGATGACATTGTCAAAAAATATGCTCCCAATGCGATGGTTTTCCAGAGCCCTATTGCAACGATTCGCTGGGTCGGCAATGAAGACGGTTACACGCCTTATCCAGCCTGGAACTCGGTCAATTCAGATGACCCTATTGTCCAGGCCGGTCTCTCGACCGCTCGACATGGTGATCCGGATGGTGACAAGTGGCTGCCAAATGAGGTCGATTGCCGTATTCGCAGTAAATGGTTTTGGAACAGTTATAATGCAGATACCCTAAAGAGTGTCGATAAGCTTATGGATATGTACTACAACTCGGTCGGTCACAGTTCAGTGCTGCTGCTGAATATGACTCCGGACAAATCGGGCCAAATGCCCCAGGCCGATGTCAAACGTGCAGCCGAGTTTGGCGCAGAGATCAAACGCCGATTCGGCAAGAGCATCGCCGAAACCAGCGGCAAAGGCGATATCATTGAGCTTACGCTTGATAAAGCGACCGTGATCGATCATGCAATTATTATGGAGGATATTACCAAGGGTGAGCGAGTTCGCCAATATGTCATCGAAGGCTTAATCGACGGTCAGTGGAAGAAGATCGTCGAGGGGATTTCGATAGGACATAAAAAGATCGACCAGTTTGCCCCTGTAGCTGTCGATGCGGTGCGGATACGTGTAACAAAATCGGCGGCAAAACCCCTTATCCGAAAACTGGCTGTTTATGATACGTCGAAAGACGTTAAGACTGAACCAACAGTTGTGCCGGATAAAAAGGATGTCGATGACTCTCAGCAAAAGCAGGTCGCGTTTGAGTGGAGTTCAGATGACATCTCTACAGAATGGTCCGAGCTGGAATTCGATCTTTCACCATTTATCGATATGCCGCAACAGTATGAGGTGGTTTTCAATCAGATCGCCGGCGAAAATGAGCTGGAGTTCAAATCGGTTATACTGATCCTGAACGGTATCGAAGCAGCCGGTTTTGCCGAAGCCCTTGATAAGCCAAATACATTTAATGTCAATATAACAGCAACACCAAGCCGAAAGAAAGATTCGATCCGGTTCAGAGTTGTTCTAAAAGGCAAGGGTGGTGCGGATTCTTCGGGCAATGTTACGATCACTAAAGTTAAGCTTTTTTAGGATATATGTCTTACAACAGTCTAACCCCTGCTTGCTTACATCTTTTCACGGTAATTAAAGGTGTCAGGTACCTTTTTTGGGTCTTCCCCTTGGTCTGAAGGCGATTTCCAGTCCGAGTTTTTGTGTTATTGTCTCTATCCATTTGACATTGCCGTAAGGGCATCCTCGTTTGACACAATTGTCAATCGCATCATCGACACTTTCGCCCGGCGGATTCGAATCCCACCATGTCGGCACGTGGCAGTTGCTCCAGCATCTTCTGGATAGGGTCGAATACTTCCATAATTTTCCTGTAGTCCGCATCGTCTTTGGATTCAAAGATCGCCCGCCCGCATTTTTCAGTTCCGCCGGCTGATTTGGCCAGCGGGGCAAGCATGAAACTGTTATTTTCGGGCTTGAGCATGCGTGTATAGTATTTGCGCGGGATGTTTTTCGTATGGCACTGCCTGCATCGACGCGAGGCTACTTCCTTGAGAACCTTATCCAGTTCGTAGGGATACATCCGCCGACAGCCAAGCCGTTCTTTGTAGTTCGACGATGACGTGCCGTAATAAGGTACGTTCAGATCGATCCACATATAAATATTACGTCGCTCAGCATCGGCGAGATCGACCCGGGGTTCACCGTTTTTATCAGGATGTCCGCTGCGAATAATCTTGGCGAGCTTGCTGGCCGGGCTCCCCCATCGGCGAGGCTGAATTTCCAGAACATTATGACCGGCACCGTTGATCGTCCATATCCATGACGTATAGGGATTCGTCCCGCGCACCGCGTCACCGTCCGGACCCACAGGACTGCTGTGCTTGTAGAAGTCGCGTTCACCCTGCGTCCCTTTGCGGGCGAGTATATCGTACGAAACGCTGAAGAAGTCCGTCTTATCACCGCTAAGATCCACACCTGAGGGCTGTTTACGTTCGTTATGACACTTGATGCAGTGCTTATCCAGTACCGGCTGAACCACCTGATCATAGCGGAACCCCGTCACCCCCCACTTTGGCGGCGTAAGCTCCTGGACATTCGCTTTGGAAAGTGTTCGCCGGCCCATCCTGGGAACCGCCGAGTTACGATCCGCATGACAGCCAACACAACCCTGCACTTCGCCCGGCATCATATGCGTAAAGCTTCTCATTCGTTGCAAAGCCCGTCCTTCCGCGTCCAGTGCCATAAAATAAATCGGAACTTCAGCAGGAACCCTGAATGCTGCACTGCCATCTTCGGCTACATCGGCAAATCCCCAAAGTCGTTTGGGAGCACAGGTAGCCCCGCACGATACCAGCGGAAACTGCCAACCGAACGCCGCGATAATGCGACGGTCCTTGTCTCCGTCGGGGCGGACGTTTACCAGGGGCGAATGAGTACTCTTTTCGATCTCCTGAACGACGGCGATCTGTTTGATCTGCCCACGTTTGACATCCGGTTCCAGACCGTCGTAAACGTCGCGGAGAAACACCGTAGCCCATGCGCCCGAGACACTGCCGTCTTTGGCAAATGTGGCGGTGTGATCCATAGGTGCGCCCGCTATCAAAGGCGGCCGCTTCGTCGCAACGATTGGCTGGGCACTGTAATAACCCAGTCCCTTGTCAGGGCTTAACAGCGTGACCTTATCTCCGTCAAAGTTTCGCAACTGCAGCCTACCGTTACTGGTAACCAGATATCTCCCCTGGCCGATAGGAAAGGGCTTTTCGTAGGGGCCACGCAAGCCGTTGCCAAAAACACTGCTGTGTTCATAAATATCAACTTCCGGCGTCAGATTGGTTACCGCTTCTTTGGCGTTGGCACCTTTGGACGGGTCGATCAGGACGATCCCGCCGCGACAGGGTCCGTTGTGATTGGTCGCGGTAGCGATAACATAAGTGGTTCCCGGTACCGGTTGGGCGTCCATGAACGTACCCGGGGCGATTACACGGTTACCGTAAAATCCGGCTAACCCCGTACCGTCGGGATTGAGCGTCCACAGACTCTGGATAGGACACACCCCCCGGTCAACATATTCCCAGCGGGTATAGATAATCCGTCCGTCATTAAGCACCGAAGGGGTAAAGTCCATCAGGTAATTCGCCGAAAGCCGCTTCTGGTTTCCCCCGTCACGATCCATTCGATAAATGACCGGAGAGGTCACCATGTAGCAGTAGGCATACGCCGGTTTGCGGTCGGAGATAAAAACGATTCCCCCGTCAGGCAGCCAGGAAGGGTCGAGATTATTAGACGCCCCGTCAGTAAGCCGTTTCAAACCCGTCCCATCGATATTTACCGTGTAAATCTGATAATTGTTGTCTGGCACCGAGCGGTCAACGTCGTCCAGCATTTCCAGGGGCTTGCACAGTTTCAGACCGCCGCGTTTCCAGGCGAACACTACTTCTTTGCCGTCATAAGAAAGATCGGCCGTACAGATCATCCCTTCAGACGAATCGACAATACAACGAAACTGTCCGCCATTTTCATCCGGAGTATAAACATAAAGCCCGCCGCCGGTCTGGTAGCCTTCGACGTGATAAACATACACATGCGATATGTTCATGGCATGGCGCTTGACCAGCAGAATATCTCGAAAGCCCATCTTCCCAGCCAGCATATCTCTGCGCAGGCTTTGCGAATCGGGGATGCGATCGTCAGGTTCAAGCAGCATGTCCGCAAGTTGTTTGTCGCTGGCAGATGCGCCAAAGACGGCTATCTCCGAGGCACCGGGATTTAACGCTCCTGGAAATGCCGAAAGAAACTTGATACGTACTTTTTTTACAGTGCGTTTGGAGATGCTGATTCGCTGCGGACCATGACGCATTTTAAAAACGCCCTTTTTCACCGGCGTTGCATCGTCGTCCAGATAGACTTCATAGTCCTTAAAACAGTCCTCCATGAGCCGGCCGGTACAACCGAAATAGACGATCTCGGCGACTTCTACGGGCTTGGGCCAGACGAGCGAAAATTCACCATGCAAACCATCGGCGCCGCGAACGCGCCAGGCCCGCTTCCTATCAGTCCTGCTCAGCGCCTCGGGAACCATGCCGTCAATTGCCCAGCACGCCCCGTAAATACCTTTGTATTCACTCGAAGCCGAAACTTTCGCCTGCCCTGCCAGATTAACCAGTTCCCCTGCCCCCAACCCAGCCGTAAACAAAAGAATAATTAAAGGTGTCAGGTACCTTTTTTGGGTCTTCCCCTTGGTTTGAGGGTGATTTCCAGTCCAAGATTCTGCGTTGTTTCTCCCATCCATTTTTCGTTTCCCCAGGCCCATCCCAATTCGACACAATTCCCTATAACCGCCCCCACCTGATTTGTCAAGCAAAAACCACCCCGCCCCCCCATAATCCGTACAATAATCAACAATCAATAATCACGGGACATACCGGGATATTTCAAAAGTCAACCCCCTCTCAAAAACGCACCATTTTCGCGCACTTTGGTCACTTTAGGCGCACTTTGGGCGCATTTAGGTCACTCTTGAACATGTAATCTCATGTCCACAATTCCCGCCTCTCGCAACCTCCCACACCACCAAATCCCCCTAACTCCGCCTCCCACATACACTTACAGACATTTTTCCGCCCCACAATCCGAAGTGTCCTATTCCGCTAAGTGTCCACTCACCCCTTCCTCTTCGCCGTTCTTTGTTGCAAAAAAACCTGACCGAGCTTATGATGCCCCGGTTATGGAGATCGGACTGGACAAATTGAAGGCATCGGCTGGCAAGTTGTTTCTCTTGGGGCTTTTCGCTCTGGGCCTTGCCGTTGCGCAAATAATGGTGATAGCCGCCCATCGAATAGAGCTTTCTGAGCCGATACAGCTCGATTCGGACCTGTCGGTCTCGGTACCCTCCGGCCAGGGCTGGGGGGCAACCATATCATCAGCGGACCGACGCACCGGCGTCCTCGGAACCATCAGGGCCAAACTGGTCATCGGCCCCCTCTCCGCCGCTGAGGTCCGATGCACACACAGGCTGATTCCGGAGGATCAATCGCTGGACCAATTGCTCGTCGGCAGGTTTAGCCGTGACCAAAACAGTTGGCGGCTGCACGATCACGGTGAGATCAGGCTGGCAAATCTGACAATCCACTGGATCCAGGCCACGGCAAATGACAGCCCGACAGAGGTCTTCCTTGGCATAGGCCAACTCTCCCCGACGCGAATAATCGAGGTACAGGTAATCGTCTCGGACGACCCGGAGCTCGCACGACGAATTTTCATGACCGTCGTAAACAGTATTCATTTTGAAGAAGGCAGCACAAGCGGCGGTAGTGTCGCGGCACTGCCGCGCTGAGTGTTTCAGAAAGGACTATTGGCAATAATGAACAGCGAACTTTACGATTGCATAATAATCGGCGGCGGCCCTGCCGGGCTTGCTGCGGCCCTGTACAGCGCACGGGACCGATTCAAAACGCTGGTACTGGAGAAGTTCTACCCCGGCGGACAGATCAACACCACCGACAGGATCGAAAACTACCCCGGCTTCAACGAGATATCCGGGCCGGACCTGGTCATGAAAATGGTGGGCCAGGCTGGCAAATTCGGCGCCGACATAAAAACCAGCGCCGAGGTCACAGCCCTGAAAAAACTCGACGACGGCAATATCCGCATAAGCTGTGACGACGAACATTACATCGCAAGGGCAGTCATACTGGCCCCCGGGAGCAGCTACCGCCATCTTAACGTCCCCGGCGAAGAGCAGTTCCGCAACGCCGGTGCTGGCGTCAGCTACTGCGGTACATGCGACGCACCGTTCTTCAAAAACAGAAAAGTCGTCTCCGTCGGCGGAGGCAACACGGCTGTGGAGGATACACTGCACCTGTGCAAATACGCCAGCGAAGTGGTGATGGTGCATCGACGTGGTGAACTGCGGGCCGCGAGGGTTCTCAGCGAAGAACTGATGGCCAAGGCAAACGAACCCGGCTCAAACCTGACCCTGCGGCTGGACAGCGTCGTTACAGCCATCGAAGGCGACGGAAAAGTCCAGCGGGCAATTATCAAAAATGTAAAGACAGACGCCACCGAACAGATTGCCTGTGACGGCGTGTTTATCTTTGTAGGCATGGTTCCAAACACAGCCTTTCTAAAGGGCTTTGTCGAACTGAGCGACCACGGGTTCATCAAGTGCGAGACAGCCTACCTGAGGACCGCGGTGCCGGGCGTCTTTGCCGCTGGCGACTGTCGCGTCGGTGCGGCGATGCAGCTTGTCACCGCTGTGGCAGACGGTGTCAACGCGGCGATGTGGATGAAACAGTACTTCCGCGATGCAAACTGGTGGACCGAAGGCGTATCGGACGAAATAGCCCCCGGCGGATGGTAGGAGGGGGATAGTCAGAAATGGTGCGTTAAAACGCCTTCATACGGCTGAAGTATTATGAATTAACATAGGAAAACAACATTGGATATACTGTCAATCGGTCTGGCGTGGTACGTGGTGTTTGTGTTCTCGGCGACGGTGCACGAAGCCGCCCACGCGCTGGTGGCGATGAAGCTGGGCGATTTGACGGCATATCACGGCGGACAGGTCACGCTGGACCCCCTGCCGCACATTCGTCGTGAGCCGTTCGGCATGCTGGTTGTACCTGTTGTGTCATACCTGATGGGCGGGTGGATGTTCGGCTGGGCATCGGCGCCCTATGACCCGTACTGGGCAGCGCGACATCCCAAACGTGCCGCGATGATGGGCCTTGCCGGGCCCGCGGGCAACCTGCTCCTGGTGATACTTGCAGGCGCAGCGATACGCGTTGGCATCACGACGGAAAAGTTTTATATCCCCGACATAATCAGTTTTGTCACCGTCGCCGAGTCACACGACGAGGGACTGTTCCGGGGGCTTGCGATATTGCTGAGCATCATGTTTTCCCTGAATCTGCTGCTGTTTGTTTTTAACCTGCTGCCGATCGCCCCGCTCGACGGCACAGCCTGGATGGAGTTCGTACTGACCGGCGATACCCTTATACGATACCGGCAGGCGATGGGCAACCAGACGGTGCGAATCTTCGGGATTATCATCGCCTGGAATATATTTGGTTACGTGTTCAGACCGATCCACGCATGGGCGCTGGGCATTCTCTATCCCGGCCATCACTGGGGCGCCTTCTGATACCCTCCGTCCAGCGTGGTCAACCCGGAGGGGCTATAACGATTGTCGGCTGGATAGCAGCCTGGATTATATGCCCCCGGCGACCTGTTTTGACGGTTGTGCGCCCTGTGCGGCTGTAAATCAAATATCGCGAGCGTGGCGGAGTTGGCAGACGCGCCAGGTTTAGGTCCCGGTCCACTCAGGTGGGTGGAGGTTCGAGTCCTATCGCTCGTATCTAATTTATTAACCGTTCACGGATTTTTTTGACAGGATAACAGGACAAAAAACGAGACTGTAGTAACATTACAGAGTATTTCATATGTGGCAATGGAAAAAACAAAGAGTATATAAAACTGGGGCTCCGCCC
>SDBV01000517.1_pt1 | contig 55440 bp, 46 predicted proteins | sample 2277081 | NCBI WGS metagenome assembly SDBV01 (sample SAMN10402039, study PRJNA504765) | marine sediment metagenome | isolation source: marine sediment core GS10_PC15, 223 cmbsf | place: Arctic Ocean: Southern Knipovich Ridge | collected 2010
GTCCTGTGTCTGTAGTCTCTTCTGTCGCGGATTTCCGCGAGTGTTTCTTTCCTATCAGCCATTTCCAGCCCCTCGCTTAAATATTTTCCTGTTCATTTTCGCCACCTTGCCGGCCATGTGTTGCTCCATCAGGTGAGCATAGCGTCTTACCATTTCAGGTGATTTCCAACCGCCGAACTCCTGAAGTTCTCTATCGGTTGCTCCGCTCATTGCAAAGTACGATGCCGCGGTATGGCGGAGGTCATGCCAACGGAAATCCTTGATGCCGGCGCTCGCGAGTGTATCTCTGAACGGAACCCTGAAATTGAACGGCTTTTCCGGGTTCTTCCGGCTCGGGAAAACACGGTCTGTGTCGAGACGTCTGACCCTGGACCGCTCACGCATCAACTCCAGGGCGTGATCCTGCAGAGATAGAGATCGTATTTCCTCGGTTTTCGTCTCCGTGAGGATTATCCGCTTGTGCTGAAAATCCACCTGGCTCCACCGCAAGCCCCAAATCTCCATCTGCCGGGCACCAGTCGACAGCGCCAGGACAACGGCCAGGTACAGATCCCGCGAGCGATTCAGGCATGCTTCGAGCAGCTGCTGGCACTCGTCCTCAGAAAGGAACCGGACCCGCCCTCGAGGTTCCTTCAGGCGCCGGACACTTCGACAGGGGTTATGATCAGCCCAACCCCAATCGCTACAGGCGAGGCTAAATATACGTGACAGGGCTGCCACGTAACGGTTGACGGTCGCAGCCAATCTCTCCTCTGTAAGTTCATCCCGCAGTTCAGCTATCATGGGAGGAGTAACCTGGCATAGGAGCGTTTCTCCTATCCGCTCGCGCCACCACCTTAGTTGAATTCGTCGGTTCCCTGCGCTCCTGAGACCTGCGAGATGGGTTTTATTAAAGCGGACTATGGCATCCGTGACCGTCCTCCTGAGAGCGTCCGCGGAAAGAGAGTGTTTGTTATTGCGAACCTCTGTCTCCTTAGCTTGCGCCCATCGTCGAGCATCGACCAAACGGCGGAATGTGGCATTGACCGGAGGGTGCCCTTTGACTCGAATCCGGACCAGGTAGGAGGCGGTCCGGTTTTCAGAGATACGCTTGACGATTGTAGCCATTGGATCTCCCCATTGAATAATACAATTCTACATACCAAGATAGTCTATATAGCAACCGAACGCAATATATATCACCCGAGGGTTAAGGTTGATTTACTGTCACAAATTTGTCACATGAACGAGAAAGGGCTACGGATTTCTCCGTAACCCCTTAGTATTGTGGTATGTTATCAGTGACTTGAAACCCTAACCATAAGACTCGAATGGTTGTAATTTTAATGATTCTATGGTTTTATGTTCCTTTCACCGGTGCGCAGCCACCGGTTATTCGGGCTGCGGTGATGGTCTCGCTGGGAATCGGGGCTTTTCTGCTCAGACGGCCGAAACGGCTCTTCTATTCACTGCTTCTGGCGTACATAGCGCTCCTCTTCTGGCGGCCGGAGGGATTGAGGGATGCCGGTTTCCAGCTCAGCTTTGCCGGTACCGCCGGCACGCTCTATGCCGTGAGTTCTTTCGGCTCTTTGCGTTCCCGCAATCCCCTGAAGAGGTTTCACCGCAGTCTTCGTCCCCCCGTTCGCCTGGTACAATATGCGCTCCACCTGCTGATCATCTCGGTCGCCGCCTGGGTTGCCACCGCTCCGATCATCATATGGTATTTCGGCAGGTTGCCGATCTTCGGTCCGCTGGTGACGCTTCCTGCCCTGATGATCCTCTACTTCGCCTTGACAGCCGGCTGGCTCATGGTTCTCTTCGCCTGGTTTCCTCTTGTCGGAGATGTCTATGGCGCGGCCTTTCATGGATTGCTCTGGCTGCTCGAGCGGATAGCCGTGTTTTCCTCTGCGAAGCTGCCTTCATTGGATTTTCTTTCGGTTCGAGCCGCGATAATTGCGTTCTTGAGTGCATCGGTACTCGCTTTCCTGATCCCCAGGATTCGGCGAGCGCCGATCCCGGGTTCTCTCATCGCCGTGCTGTCGGTAGGTGTAATAATCGTCTATGGGTCGCTCTGGCTCCCTGCGCGGGAAATCAAGGCGGCTATCCTGGATGTTGGGTCGGGGGATGGGGTATTGTTGCGAAGAGGCGAGCGAGCCGTTCTGATAGATGGAGGATCGGCGTACTCCAATGCTATGCGGAGACAATTGAGGCTCAATGGTTTGCGGAGAGTCGATTTGCTTGTTCTGACGCACGGTGATGCCGACCATTGTTCAGCGGTGCGGGACCTGCTGCCGCGGACAAGTACCGGGGCGGCGCTGATAGGGCCGGGCGTTTTGCGAGACGAAGCCGGAAGAAAAACCGTCACGGCGCTGTTCGACAATAGCGTTCCCGTCTTCGTGGGAAACCCGGGCACGGTTGTCGATCTCGGACGGCTTGGCACAATAGAGGTACTTTCGCCTGCGTCGGGGTCAAAACCTATGCGTGACCACGATAATGACCTCTCGCTGGTCCTGCTTTGGCGGGTGGGTGAGGCATCGGCGCTTTTCCCGGGAGATATTTCGTCAAGGGTGGAGGAGCGGTTGCTTGCCGAGGGACTGATTCCCGAAGTCGATTTCCTTCTGACCGCCCATCACGGCAGCAGGTTCTCGACATCTTCCGGCTGGATCGACAAACTATCGCCCGACTTTGCCGTAATTTCCTGTGCAGGAAACAATTTGTACGGGCATCCTTCGGATGAGGTTCTCGCTGTCTTGAATCAGGCAGGTGTGGGGATTTGTCGCACCGATCTCGAAGGGGCGGTGATTATCGGGTATAACGGGAGCGAGTTTGAACGAATGCCCTGGAATCAATGGTGGTGATCCGTGCGAAAAACGCGGTCTTGAGGTTTTACTCTTTTCAGATATTGGATTCACATAAGCGGAATGTATGAATGGAGCCAAGGGCGGACAGAACCGGTCCCGACAAGCTTTTCGTCGTATACACAAAATTCTATCCCGAACGTACGACGATTCTCCTGATCCATGGTCTTGGTGATTCCGGGATGGCCTGGAAGCACATCTTCGAGGACGACCGTTTTCTCCGTTATAACCTGGTAGTGCCGGATCTCTCGGGTTTTGGCCGGAGCCCGGATGCCCCGGATGGCGATTACGGATTGGAGACGCACATCAGGCGGCTGAACAAACTGGTCGAGTATTTCGGGGTCACCGATATGGTGGTGGTCGGTCATTCGATGGGCGGTGCCCTGGGGACGCTGCTCTGCAAGGATCGAAGGGCCGGACATGTCCTCGGTTTTATCAATGTCGAAGGCAACTTGACGCCCGAAGACACTTTCATATCCGGTAGAGCGATTCGCGCTGAGAGGCACGGCCGTTTCGACCGTTGGTTCAACGTTTACATGATGGCCTGGGAGTCCGGGGAATGGGCGGAGAAATGGCCAACCGGCGGATATTATGCTCAATCGCTCAAGGGGTGCCGCCCTGAAGCTTTCCTCGCCTGTGCCGGGGAGCTGGTCGAGTACAGCAATCCACAAGCGGGGAAATCAGAATCCATCGTCGCGGAGATCTATCGCAAACTGACGGTTAGGCGGGTTTATGCTCATGGAACCGAAAGCGCGCCTCAAGCCACTCTCAGGTGGCTTGATCGCCACAGGCTGAAACGCGAGCGGTTTGATGGAGCGCAGCACTGGGTCATGCATGATCAACCCGGCAGGTTTTATGATTTCCTCCTTGGATTTATCGAGAAGACGGAGCTGGGGAGGGTTCGATAACCGGTAGGCTTTGCCTTGAACCTGGGCGTGGCGCAATCGAAGCAGATTGAATTACTCTTCGATGTAAATCACCTGAGTTTGAGGATGGAACCTCGTGCAATGGAATAACGACAGGCAGGTTCAGGAGACTTCCGGGGGTGGATGTCGTTTGTCCCTGCTTGTGCGGCGGCTGTGTTTCTTGGTTTCAACGATTATCTGTTTGACCTTGGAATCATCGGCGTAGATTTGCCACTCGCTCACCTTGTCCTTCTCGACCTTTACTCTCCATGCGGCGGAGATGCTCCGCCTGTTCGTGGACAGGAGTGTGCCGAGCACGGCATGGGTACCGGAGACTGTGCCGATCATGAAAATCAGATTGTCTTCGGAGACGATTTCCGAGGTGGAAATCTCGTAATCCGGGAACATGTCAAACAACTTGGACCAGGCATTTCGGGTCTTGGCCCGTCCGTGGAACATCTTGCCCGTGGCGTCTATCAGCCGGAAGTCCTCGTTGGTAATATTGTCCAGCCGCTTCAGATCCTGTGCATTGATTGCGTCGACGAAGGCGAGGACGACTTGAATTGGATCGTTCGACTGCATGATCAAGCCCTCCATGATCGTGTAAAACGAAAGAATGGAAGGATTCTGTAGTCGTTCGAGTGGACCGGTCAGGGAGCCGTTTGTTTAACGCCATTTCAGATTCAATGGGTACCCTTTATACAAGTTCCGGCAGGTCTCTAATCCCTGGCCTTCGGGATGGAGACCTGCCGGTGAAATTTGAGTGGTTTTCGACAGTTCACCGTCCCACCGTTGCGGGACTAAAGACTGAAGAAACACACAACACTCGAACCTGATCTGAAATTGCTGGTTCCGCGTTCCATCGGGTCTTGGCGCGACCAGGTCGCGTTGTGACCCGACGGCTGGGCGTATCCTTTGGTGAACTACTCGAACCAGGAGACATAGTCCACTGATACAATATATATATGGAATAAGGTAGATAGATAGTCTATGGGAGCGAATATTCGCAGTCAAATGAGTATAATGCCGTCAGTTATTACAGCGAAGAGGCGCTTTGAACCGATTTTCAGGGTTTATCCTTTTTCTTCCCTGTATGATTTCTTGATAAGCTGCTCCAGGTAATCCTTGGGATCTTCCAGAAGAGCCGCGGTTACCTGCAGGCTGTCGCGTTTGAGCAGATTGAATCCGTACTCGTAACCTTCCAGCTTCGCCAGCAAGACCTTGCCTGGTGTCTTACCCTCGACCGGGTTTTCCTGCAGCCACTTTTTCGCGGCGGGGGAGATGGTCAATATGATACCTGTCTGGTTCTCAAACTGCTTGATCGCCGTCTTCAAGGAATCGCCATAGATCCACTCTTTGCAGGTTCCACGCGGATCCTCAATGATTTCGCGGGTAACGACGAATTTCCGCGCCGATGTGGAGGGCATTCGTTTTTCAAACGGTATCAGGGATTTTTCAACCACTCGCGTGAGACCGCGTGCGCCGGTTTTCTCCGCGTGAGCCGATTCGGCAATCAGCCGAAGAGCATCTTTAGTGAATTCGAGTTCTATTCCATATGCGGCGAAATCGCGGATCTTGCCCTGTATAACGGCATTGTATTCATTGGTGAGAACCTCGAAGAGGCCGTCTTCGTCAAGATCACGCAAATGGGTGAGCACCGGTAGCCGGCCGATGAACTCCGATTCGAAACCATATTCAATCAGGTCCTGTGTGGAGACCTTATCAAGGATCTCGTCAGTGGTTTCTTGAGAGGTGTGAATATCGCTACCGAATCCGATTGGCTTACGGTTCAGGCGGCGTCGAATAATATCCTCCAGCTCGTTAAATGCGCCCGATACGATGAACAGGATGTTCTTCGTGTTTACCTTTTTCTGCGGCGCCTTGCCCGACTTCTGCGTTTCGATCACTGCTTCCATTTGGCTCGCGAGGTCATGTGGGACACGCAATTCCACATCGGTTTCTTCCATTAGTTTCAAGAGGTTGCGCTGCACGCCGGTACGGCTTACATCCGGCCCGATAAACCCCTGGCTGGCAGCGATCTTGTCGATCTCATCAATGTAGATTATGCCGTATTCCGCAACTCTGATGTCCCCCTTGGCCATACGCACCAGGTCTCTGACGAGGTCTTCGACATCCCCGCCGACATAGCCGGTTTCGCTGAATTTGGTTGCATCGCCCTTGACGAATGGCACTCCAAGCCGCTCGGCGATAAGCCTGATGATATAGGTTTTTCCCACTCCGGTAGGCCCGATCATCAGGATGTTGGGTTTGATCTGGCCGGGGATGCGCGGCTGGTTTGCGCCTTCTTCGTGTTCCCAACGCATACGGTTGAAATGGGTGGCGACTTTGGTGGCCAGTATTTCAACCGCCTCGTCCTGTTGGACGACATACTGATGCAGGTAGCTTTCCAATTCCTCGGGTGTCATGTCGAAGCTTAAATCGGGCTCTTCCTCGTCATTGGGTGTGGTGGTCGTCTCTTTTTGGCCAAGGGAGTCGACTTGTGCCATAACCACGGTTGAGCCGTATTTCTCCTGGAGGAATTGCTGTACCTCCCTCTGTACTTCATCAGGGGAGGGAATCGGTTTAGAGGATTTCTCGCTCATCTCTATCTTCTTTGAAAATCATAGTGATGGTTAAAGATACGACATTAATGGGAGTATTGAGAATACCTTGGCCGACCTCTTCGGAGGGCCTCAGGCGGCTTCGTGCCAGGGGTGACGACCCGAGTTCCTGACGTTTTCGCCGTTGAGAGGCGTTCACTTGACCGTAGCGTACAATCTCGTTACTTTTATAAGCAAAATTCAGGCCAAGTTGGAGAAAGAGATGCCTCCGACCCTCTCGGACCCTTTGTTGAAATCGCGTCTATCGAAGATAAAGCTGCTCGTCTTCGATGTCGATGGCGTGCTTACCGATGGCACCGCATACTATGACAGCGAAGGGATGCGGCTGAAAACCTTTTCAATGCGGGATGGTTTCGGGTTTGTCATGGCGAAGTTCTCCGGCCTTGAATTGGGAGCGATTACCGGTAATGTCGCTGATATGGTCAAGCGACGCCTTGAGGCGTTCAATATCACCAGGGTTAAGGGCGGTCATTTCCATAAGACCGGATTTTTCAATGAGATGATGGAAGAAACCAACATCCCTTCGGAGTTTTCGGCCTATGTCGGTGATGATCTGTTTGACATTCCCGTGATGAACCTCGCTGGTTTCTCAATAGCCCCGTCGGACGCACATCCGGAAGTCCTGGCGAGGGCTGACGCTGTCTCGAGTTGTCCGGGTGGGCGTGGCGTCGTTCGCGAGGTGGTGGAGGCGATCATTCATGCGCAGGGACGTTGGGATGAAGTGCTCGAAATGATCGAGCGGGACGAGAAGGGTGGGAGGTAGAATGTCTCCCGTTTTCCGTGGATTCTTTTATCAAGCCTTGGGAATTACTGCCATTTTGGCTGGTTTCCTCCAGACTGGATGCGCCGATTTGTCGGAACAGCGCGAAATGGTGTCTGAAGAAGTCCGGGATGCCTTGCCGACACAGGAGTTCCAGGATGTTGAAATAATCCATACAAAAAGCGGGAAGATCGCCTTTATCCTTCATGCGCCGCGTGTCGACCGGTACGACAGACAGAACCGTGCGGCTTTTTACGGCGGGGTCGAGGTGGATTTCTATGAGGAGGGCGAACCTACAAGCCATATGACGGCCGACCGGGGAGAGGTGCTGGGTGGCGGGAGCGCGTTGTATGCCGTGGGGAACGTCATCATCCGCGCCGATAACGGGACGCTGATTCTAACGCCGAAGCTCCGGTGGTCCCGCGACGAGGAATTGATACGCAGTGATACTATCGTGACAATCATCACCGAATGGGATACTCTGACCGGAACAGGCCTGATTGCCAGCCAGGACCTGAAGAACAGGAGAATTCTTCAGCCGACAGGGGTGAGCCTCAGGGCTGTGCAGTATGATCAGCAGGATTCCGAAGACCCCGGTGAACTTGAGGCCGGTCTCAATCCGGAGGATAATCCGGAAGCCGACTCTGCTCATCATGATTCTGCCGGTTCGAGCGGCGAGGCATATATGACCATGGAGGGTGACACGGCTTACACGTCTGGTCCGGACATTCCGGACCGGGACAGCCTGTCGGTTGAGCGGCGGGACTCGGATGCCGTTGAAACCGCTATGCCCGACAGTACATTGGGGGAGCTCCCGCGATGATCTCGGCCGGACACCGAATCGGATCGGCTTTCATGATACTATTGCTCCTGACATTGCATGGTATCGACGATATCGCGTTCAGCCAGGACACGGGACCGAAGATCCGAACAGGCGCTGAGAAAGAACGTGTCGAGTACCAGGGTGACAGGGGCCTCTACAAGGGCCGGGGGCGTGATACGGGTGGAGTGATCAAGCTGTTGAGAGCCGCCGAGCTCCGTCAGGAAGAGCGAACAGGCGGTGTGGTCAGCATCCTCGAGCGCGATGTGAAGATAATACAGGATTCGCTTACCATCTGGTGCGATGAGGCGTGGCATTGGAAGGCGAAGGGAAAGCTTGAGCTTCGCGGAAACGTAATCATGGTGGATCCCGACCGCCGGCTCGAGGCGGACAGGGTTATCTACTACGAGGCTGATCGCCGGACGATTGCGCGCGGCAATGTCGTGGTAACGCGTGACTTGGTAAAGCTCAGCAGCCGGTTCGGTCAATATAATGAACAGCAGCAGGTCACGGATATCGACAGGGATATGGTCATCGAAGATTTGCGGCGCGACGTGGTATTGACCGGAGATCACGGCACATGGAACAATGCGGCCGAGCGGGGTGAAGTGCCCAGGAATCCGTTACTCGTTCAGTACGATTCCACCGGGGCGGAGGAGGCCCGGATCAGATCGCTTTTTATGGAATATGACGCAATGGGGGGATTTGCGTTCGCTCGCGACAGCGTCAGGATTCAATGGGGCGATGTGCTTGGACATTGCGATGAGTTGACTTATTATCCCGAAGAGCGTACCGCCTTGATGCTCGGCAACCCGAAAGTCTGGCGCGAGCGCGATGAGGCCGAGGGCGATTCGATCTGGCTCTATGTCACCGAGGGCAAGCTCGACTCAACCGTGATTTTTGGCCGGGCCGTCGCCTATACACCATCGGACAGTTCCGCTGACTCGCCGAGGAGTGAGTTGCATGGGCGGAGGATCGTGATGGACTTCGAGGAGGGCAGGGTAGCCAGATTGCAGAGCGATGGTCAGGCGACGGGGATATATCATCTCTATGAAAAGGGAATCGACCGGGGCTCGAACAAGGTGACCGGGGATCGCGTCACCTTGTTGATGGGCGATGGGACCCTCACTGATGTGCTGGTTGTCGGCGGAACCGAGGGGACTTTTCTGCCACCCCGACTTGCCAGGGAAATTCGCGGCGGCGAAGGGGAGCGGGAATAGCTTTGTCTCTCTCAGCTGCTTTCACTTATATATTTCCGCATGTTGGAGGAAGGATGTCAAGATGAAAGTGAGTCGTCTACGCGGTGAGAACCTGGTGAAAGTCTATGGGCGGCGCACCGTTGTCAACGATGTAACCATTGAGATCTCGCAGAGCGAGATAGTAGGGTTGCTCGGACCCAACGGCGCCGGGAAGACGACGACTTTCTATATGGTGGTCGGAATGATCCGACCTCGTTCGGGAAAGGTTTTTCTCAACGATGCCCCGATTACGGATATGAAGATGTACCAGCGGGCTCGCAAGGGCATCGCTTACCTTCCTCAGGAGGCAAGTATTTTTCGCAAGATGACGGTCGAACAGAACCTGATGGCGATCCTTGAGACTTTGCCGCTCAGTCGCGCCCGACGGCGGGAGAAGTGCAACCGGCTGCTCGAGGAACTCTCGATCGATCAATTACGCGACAGCATGGCTTACAATCTCTCGGGAGGGGAAAGACGCCGTACCGAGATCGCAAGGTGCCTGGTGACCGATCCCAAGTTCATCCTGCTCGACGAGCCGTTCGCCGGGATCGATCCGATTGCCGTGGCGGACATTCAGGAGATAGTCAAAGGATTGAGTTCAAGAGGGATAGGGGTTCTGATCACCGATCATAACGTCCACGAGACCCTGGCAATAACCGATAGAGCATACTTGCTCTACGAGGGTCGTATTTTGAAATCCGGCTCCAGTGACTATCTGGCATCCGATTCAGAAGCGCGTAAATTATATCTGGGTGAGACTTTCACCCTGAACAGGTAAGGGGGGCAGGTTAATGCAGCTACGGCAGGAATTAAGGTTGCGGCAGGAACAGATTTTGCAACCACAGCAGATCCTGCGGTCCGAGCTCATCCAACTGCCCCAGCTTCTCCTCGAGGTGAGGTTCCACCAGGAGTTCGAGCAGAATCCCTTGCTTGAGATTCTCGACGAGCAGGAAGAGCGTCAGGAGGCTCCCGATGAGGAGCCGCTTGATTCCGCTGCGGTCGAGGAGGCCGAACGCGAGCATGAGGAAGCGGAGGCGAGAGAGGCTGAAAAAGAGGAACGCGAGGTCGATTGGGAGACCTATTTCGAAGAGGAGGAGGATCGTTGGCGGTATCGGAGCAACCAGGCGATCACCGAACCGGTTGAGATCCCTCAGGCGGCGGTGCGCACTCTTGCCGACAACCTGATCGAGCAGCTCCGTCTGGACAATCTTACCGCCAAGCAGGTTAGAATCGGGGAATATATCATAGGAAGCCTCGACTCTCGCGGTTACCTCGATGTCTATCTGGAACAGATCAGTGGAATCGCGGATGCCACCATAGAGGAGATGGAGGAGGTCCTGCAACGTGTTCAGCGGTATGATCCTCCCGGAATCGCCGCGAGGGATTTACGTGAATGCCTTCTCGTGCAGCTCGAGTTGATGGAGAACGGGGACGAGACCACATATCTGATCATCAGGGACCACTTTGAAGATTTCGCCAATCGGCGATTCGAATCGATTGCGGACAAGCTCGATATCACCATCAAAGAGGTGCAGCATGCGTTCGATGTAATCGGCAAACTCAACCCCAGACCCGGCGAAGGGGTGATTGATGAGAAGCTGAACTACATTATTCCTGACCTGATCGTGGAGGAGGTTGGGAGCGGGTGGGTTGTTACGCTCAATGATGGAAATATCCCGAGCTTCTACATCAACGAGGACTTGAAAAAGCTGATACTCTCGAAGAAGGATAGCGATAGGAAGGCACGCGACTTTGCCATCCAAAAGGCGGAGAGCGCTCGTTGGTTTATCAATGCCATCCTCCAACGCCGGACGACGATGGTCCGCACGATGAGGGCGATTGTCGAACGGCAGCACAAGTGGTTTGAGAGCGGCAAGGAAACCGATCTCAAGCCGATGATCCTCAACGATATCGCCGAGGATATCGGAATGGATATCTCCACGATCAGCAGGGTCACTCGCGAAAAGTACGTTCAGACGCTTTATGGGGTTCGAGAGCTCAAGTACTTTTTCAATGACCGGATGGAAACATCGAATGGCGGCGAGGTTGCAACGCGAACCATCAAGGCCAAGTTGCGCGAAATCATCGACAATGAGAACAAGTTAAAACCGCTGAGCGACCAGGCAATCGCGGACCTCCTGAAAGATGAGGGCTACCCGATCGCCAGGAGAACCGTGCAGAAATACAGGGAGCAGATGTACATTCCGGTCAAACGGCTCCGACGGCAGATCAGCTGATTCCACGAATCAGAATTCCTGCAAATCAAGCGGTATTCTCATGCAATCGACGGCTCGCCCCGGTTCGCCGGATGCCGGTTCCATTCTGCAACGTCGCAAACCATAAATCATTCTTATAGCTGTTCTCGAAAGTATTATGTCACCGCGAGTCCGTCGGCCGGGTGGCCCTGCCGGCTTGAGGGCAGGGTTCAAGCTTGGTGGGCAATGCGGTCGGGTCACAACGCGACTTCGTCGCGCCAGGACTTGGCTGAACAAGTTATGTCCGCGCACTCTTGGGAATTGTCAAAATATTCAGGGGGACGGCGAAATTGTTCCTGCCATTGATCCATCGAACGGACCACCTGAGGGCTCTGGTTGTCGGAGGAGGTGAAGTTGCCCTGCGCAAGGTGAAGGACCTTCTCGCCGCCGGGACGACAATCACGGTTTTAGCGCCGGACTTTCAAGCGGAGGTGGCCGGTCTGGCCGAAGCGAAAGGAATTGAGCTCATCGAGCGTGAATTCCGGCCGGGTGACACCGAGGGATATGGTCTGATAGTCGTTGCCACCGACAATCCGGCGGTCAACCGTGAGGTTTCCTTGGAGGCGCGGAAAGCCGGCCTGCCGGTCAACGTTGTCGATCAACCGGAACTGTGTACCGTCTACTTTCCCGCCGTGGTCCGCCGTGATCCGCTGATGGTTTCGATATCGACCGGTGGCTCAGCTCCGTTTTTCGCGCGTGAGCTGAAACAGTCTCTGGTCGAATGGCTGGATAAGGGCTGGAGCCTGCGGGCACGCTGGGCTGCGCGGCTGCGGGAATTCGTTCGCGAACACGTGGACGGGACCGAACAGAGGGAATCGCTTTTTCATCGTTTCATGCAATTGCAGGATTCGGAGTTGGATGCGTGGAAGGAGGACAATCCGCCCTATGACCTGTGGCGCAGGTGGATAGACGAGCTGAGGGTGGACTGATCCATGTCGACGCCGGGGACAATTCGCATCGGCACGCGGGGCAGCCCTCTGTCGATGTGGCAGGCACTGCAGGCAAAGACCTGGATTGAAAACCACCACCCAGGGGCTGAATGTGAAATAGTGACCATCCGTACCACTGGAGATCGCGATCCTGACACCCCGCTCAGCGAGATGGGAGGAACCGGCGTCTTCGTCAAGGAGCTTGAGCGCGCTCTGGGTGAGGGCCGGATAGAGCTCGCCGTGCACAGCGCCAAGGATCTGCCGGGTGCCGACACCGATGGTCTCGCCGTCGCTGCCGCGCTTCCTCGCGGGCCGTTGGCCGATGCCCTGGTTTGCCGGGGAGCAATCGGAATTTCAGATCTGCCGGATGGCGCCGTGGTCGGAACCTCGAGCCCCCGACGTGCCGCACAGCTCCGAAGGATCAGGCCCGATTTGATTATCAAGAACATTCGGGGAAACGTGGAGACGCGCCTTCGGAAGGTTGATGACGGCGAGTACGACGCTACCATCCTCGCGTGGGCAGGTCTGCGGAGGCTTGGTCTGGCGTACAGGGTCGACGATATCTTTTCGCTGGAAAGCATGATGCCTGCGCCCGGGCAGGGGATAGTCGCGCTTCAATGTCGCAGCGGCAATCAGGCGGTTTATGATCTGCTGGCCGGGAGTTCCGATCGGGAAGCGTTGGCTTCGTTGGAGGCTGAACGCTCGTTGCTTGTCGCCCTCGGAGCCGGATGCAAGGCCGCGGTTGCCGGGTACGCCGACGATTTCGGCAGGGAAGGAATGATGATGAAGGGCAGGGTGTTGTCGCTTGATGGAGGGCGCATGGTCGAGACCCGGGAGACGATCACGCGCGAAAAAAAACCGGCGGAACTGGGAAAGATGGTCGCCGAATCGCTTCTTTCACGGGGAGCCGGGGAAATTCTCGAAAGCTGACTTTCATAGAGGCTTGCTTCAGTATCTTGAGCGGTCATTCAAGCAAAGCCTCTATTTGGGGAAATGGAGCATGGATAGAGGTGTAAAAGGAAGGGTTTACCTCGTCGGAGCGGGTCCGGGAGACCCCGGCCTGATTACTTTCCGCGCGATGGAGTTGCTGGCCGCTGCCGATGCGGTCTGTTATGATGCGTTGATCGACCCGACACTGATCGCGACGCTCCCGTGGGAGATCGAACGCCACTATGTCGGCAAACGTGCGGGTTCCCATTCCAGATCCCAGGGTGAAATTGAAGAACTGCTGATCAAGCTCGCAAATGAAGGAAAGAGGGTTGTCCGTCTCAAGGGGGGCGACCCGTATGTTTTCGGTCGTGGCGGGGAGGAGGCGCTGGCGCTGAAAAAGGCGGGTGTCGCCTGCGAGGTGGTGCCGGGTGTTACGGCCGCAACCGCCGCAACCGCCTTCGCCGGAATACCTCTGACCCATCGTGGAGTGTCGAGCTTTGCTGTTCTGTTCACCGCGCATGAGGCTTCGGACGGACACGTCGATGACAAGCTTCCACTCGATAAATTCGCGCAACTGCCGGGCGGCACGCTGGTGGGATACATGGGCGTCGGCAGGCTGGCGTACATTCGCGACACTCTTATCGAAAGCGGAATGAAGGGAGGCACGCCTGCTGCGGTCATCGAGCGCGGAACGACCGCGGCGCAGAAGACGGTGAGAGGATCGCTCGCCGACTTGCCCGAACTTGCCGAGAGGGCGGGTGTCAGGCCACCCGCGTTGATCGTCATCGGAGGTGTCGCCAACCTGGCGGAAACGCTGGGAATGGCCGGGCCGGGCGTTCTTGCAGGAATAAGAGTGCTTGTCACCAGGCCGGCCATGTTCGCCGGAAGGTTTTATGATCTGCTGCGGATTTATGGGGCCGTGGTCGTTCCGGTCCCTTCGATTCGTTCGGAGAAGAAGTTCGACGAAAGCGCCTGGACCTCATTTCGAGAAATTTCCTCCACCGGCGGCTGGATCGTTTTTACCAGCGAGATCGGTGTGAGAACGTTTTTCGAACTGCTCCCGTTTGCGGGCTGCGATCTGCGCGCGCTCGGCCGATTCCGCATCGCCGCGCTCGGGCGAGGGACGGCCGCGGCGATACAGGCGCAGGGATTCAAACCGGATTTCGTTCCAGGCGTCTCGTACACGACCGCACTTGCGGAGGAACTGCCCTCCTCGATTGAGAATGATGCGGCTGTTGTCAGGGTGCGGGGCAATCTCGCCGATGACAAGGTGGAGAAAGCACTCGAATCCGCCGGGGCGAAGGTTTTCCCCTTGGAAATCTACAAGACCCTGACGGCCGAAGTTGATGATGGCATGAGGGCCTGGGTGAACGAGGCGCCGATCGACATCGTCACATTCACAAGTGGCTCAACTGTGAGGAGTTTCTTCGAGCAGTGGGGGCCGGAGGCTGTGAAAATCCTCGCTGATGCGAAGGTCGCCTCGATAGGGCCGATGACCAGCGCAGTCCTCCGTGAGCGGGGGCTTGAAGTGACTGTTGAGGCAAAACGGTACGATGTCGATGGGCTGGTCGAGGCCATCGTCGCATGGGCTTCGGATCGATGAAACCGGCTTCAAATGCGCTTAATTGAATATTCGTATATCTGGGTAAGGGAATGGATTCACCCGGATCAGAAATGCATCTTTCTGACCGGCAGGTGTTTACGGCTGAAATATTCTTCTTTTACCTTCTGCACCTTCGGGGCGAGGAACAGCAGCGCTATCAGGTTCGGGATAGCCATCATCGAGAGCGCGATATCGCCGAATCCCCATACCGTTTTCAACATCAGGGTGCTTCCTATGAAAATGAGGATCACGTAGATCACCCTGTAAATGAAGATCCCCTTGATCCCGAACAGGTAGACAGTGGCACGGTCGCCGTAATAGCTCCAAGAAATTGCAGTCGAGAGGGCGAAGAGGAATACGGCGATGGTAACCATGTAGCTTCCCCAGATGCCGCGAAGGCCGATCTCAAACGCCTGGGCGGTCAGGGGCGAACCATTGCGAAGAGCCCTTCCATCGAGGATAACCCCTCCCAGAGTTTCTCCGTCGATGCCGGATACGCTGTCGATCCTGCCTTCTGAAACCTCAATCGACCCCGCCGACATTCGGATCTGCTCACCGTTCTCGTCGGGGACCATGATCTCCGGCTCGTCGACGAATCCGTTGTAATAAACGAATTTTACTCCCAGCGCCTTACCCTGAACCACCTCAAACCTGCCCGAGAGAAGGTAATCTTCCTCAATGCTTCCTCCGGGTCCGAGCACGGTTTCCTCGCTGACGACTTTCGGCGCCGAGATATCTATCTTCGCCGGGTATGGCGTGTTCCAGGCTCCGCTGGTGATAATCGTGAGACCGGTGAGCGTGCAGATGACGAGTGTGTCGATGAACGGGCCGACCATCGCAACCGTGCCCTCACGTGCAGGCTCCTCCGTCTTTGCCGCTGCATGGGCTATCGGGGCGGAGCCCTGGCCGGATTCGTTCGAGAAAAGTCCGCGTTTTACACCCCAGAGGAGCGCCATGAAGAACGTTGATCCCGCAAACCCGCCGATCCCCGCCCTGGCGGTGAAAGCGGATGAGAATATCAGATTGAAAGCTGCCGGAATTTGATCCGTGTTTGCGCCGATAACGACGAGGGCGCTGATGATGTAAACGAGAGCCATAAAGGGGACGAGACGGCTGGCTACTATGCCGATTCTCCGAATGCCGCCGATGATCACAAGTGCTACCAGCGTTGAAAGCAACAGTCCTGTTACCCCGGGCGGCACGCCGAAATCGCTTTTGAAACTGTCGGCGACCGTGAAGGCTTGCACCGTATTACCCGAGCCGAAACTCGAGATTATCGTACAGAAGGCGAAGATGACCGCCAGCGGTTTCCATGCCTTTCCCAACCCGAGCTCGATGTAGTACATCGGTCCGCCGGAAGCGCTGCCGTCCGGTTGGAATCTGCGGTAGACCATCGCGAGCGTCGCCTCGCTGAACTTGGTGGCCATCCCGACAAAAGCAGTCACCCACATCCAGAACAGCGCGCCCGGTCCGCCGAAATGTATTGCCGTGGCCACGCCGGCGATATTTCCGATGCCGATGGTTGCCGAAAGCGCGGCCGACAGGGCCTGCAGGTGGTTGATGTCGCCGGTGTCGTTCGGGTCGTCGAATTTCCCGGCGATCACCTTCCAGGAATGCCCGAAACGCATCATCTGTACAAGCCGCAAGCGGATCGTGAGATACAAGCCGGTGCCGATCAGCGGGATGATGATCAGCAAGCCGACGAGTGTTGCCAGCGAATCGATGCCTTCTTGAATTGTCATGATCGAGTAGGTTGTTTGAGATACCGATATCTATGGACCTTGTCTTTCGACAGGCCTCATCTGGAAAACAGCCTCACCAGGTTGGAAAACAGGATGATCCCTACCGCCAGTGGAGCGAGTACCCGCACAAACCAGAGCCAGACCGCGAACAGCTTCAGTCGCGGATTGCCATGGCGCATCTCATCTTCGACCTTGATCCTGCCCCAGAACCATCCGGCGAAAAGCGAGATACAGATTCCACCGAGAGGCAGCAGGATATTCGCCGGAACATAATCGGCGAGGCCGAAGAAACTGAGTCCGAAGATCTTCAAGTCACTCCAGACCCCGAAACTCAAAGCTGCGGGTATGCCGAGAATAAAAGCGAGCGCAGCCATCAATATAGTCGCTTTTAAACGGGTCCAGCCGATTTCGTCGGTGGCAAAACTGACCATCACCTCGAGGATGCTGATCGCGGAGGTCAGGGCCGCGATGCTCAACAGGACGAAAAACAGCACGGACAGCACACCGCCGACCGGAAGCTGGCTGAACACAAGCGGGATCACCTTGTAGGTCAATCCGAAACCGGCTTCAGGTGCCATGCCCATCGCGAAGACGGCGGGGAAGATCGCTATACCGGCGAAAATAGCGATCAGCATGTCGAGACCGGCGACAGTGCCCGCGCCGGTGAAAATATTGGTCTTCCGGTCGAGGTACGAACCATAGGTGATCATCACACCCATTCCAAGGCTGAGACTGTAGAATGCCTGGCCCATCGCGACAAGCAGCACCTCGCCGTTGATCTTGCTGAAATCGGGTTTAAAGAGGAAGGCAAGACCCTCGCCGCTGCCTGGAAGCGTAATCGAACGAACGATCAGCAGCAGCAACAGCCCCAGCAGTGTGGGCATGAGTATCTTCGACCAGCGTTCGATGCCCTTTTTAACCCCGCGCGCAACGACCAGAACACATAACATGGCGAAGAGAAAATGATAAAAAACCACCTGGTAGCTGCTGGTTACGAAGCTGTTGTAAGCGTTTTCGGCGGCTTGGGCGTCGGTAAAAGATGAAACCGCACCTGTCAGGGATTTGAACAGGTAGGCGAGAGTCCAACCGGCGATCACCAGGTAATTGGAGAGAATGACGGTTCCGGTTACCAGCCCGAGCAGCCCTACCAGCCACCATCCGCTTCTGGGCATCAATGCGCGGAATGCCCCGACGGGGTTACGGCCGCTGCCACGGCCGATCACCAGTTCCGACCCCATGATCGGCAAGCCGATCAGCACTACGAAACCGATGTATACGACCAGGAACGCGAACCCCCCGTTTTCGCCGAGTACGTAGGGAAAGCGCCAGATGTTCCCAAGCCCTATTGCGCTGCCGGCGGCTGCGGCTATAAACCCGAACTTGCTGCCCCAGGTCTCACGTGTGGGGTTGCCGGACTGTATCATGCCTTGGCTCCCAGCCTGAATATTTGCTTGACGAGATTGCTTAAAGTAGGATTCCACTTCGACGGGCGCAACCTGTATGCAGTGACATAATCAGATACTGCGCCTGAGCTATCTACAGGAAGAGCAAAAACTGAATTTCACAAAGGGATGAAAAGGGAAAATGAAGGTTCTGCCGAGAAAACTGGCAGGCTTGCTCCAGAGACGCCGCAAATGCGCTCTAACCTGTTGATTTTATAGGTAAATGAACATATGTGCATTTTACGAAGAGGATGAAAAAACGTTGACAAGAGGGAGGAGAACGTTTAGATTGTGGGTCAAATGGGGGCAAAATGGAGCGAAATGGTTTGCATCGCTCCTCTATTCATTCCATCTTGGAGGGTGGTGTGAGCTATTTCAATCAGATCCATTATAACACGCTTGATGAAAAGGGCCGCATTGTCATCCCCGCTGTTTTTCGCCACGACGCCACCCCCGAAATCCTTGCCGGCGATTTCCGTATAACCCCTGATCCAAATGGATATCTGACGGTTCGTCCCGAGTCCGAATGGCTGACATATCTGGAATATATACAGGGATTGAACTGGATCATAGGGAAGAAAAGGAGATTTCTTCGCGGACTTCACGCCCTTTCACAGAAGACGTCGCTCGACCGTCAGAACCGTCTGGTCCTTTCGCCCCAGATGAGAAAGGCGCTTGGACTCGAAGATAATCATGGAAGCGTGGAAATGGCGATTATTGGTGCCGGGACCTATTTCGAGCTTTATCTCAGCGAAACTTTCGAGGGTGAGGAATCCCTTCTCGATCAGGTTTCCGCATTACGTGATGAGGTGGAAGGGATAGACGGGGAAGGGTTTTCCGGTTGACGCCGGCACTATTCGGGTTCCATCGTCCGGCGATGGCCGGGACGGTGGTCGACCTGCTGGTTCATGATCCGGAGGGCGGATACCTGGATGCTACTGCGGGAGGTGGGGGCCATTCCGAAGCAATTCTCGACAGGCTGGGTTCTTCCGGTCGACTGATCGCCGTCGACCGCGATTCGGATGCATTTACACATCTCTCCCGGCGATTTGCTGGTGAATCCAGGGTGAAGATCGTACGTGCGAATTTCAAAGATATCCGGGGATTGGACCTGGTGACGGATTCCGCGCCATTATCCGGTGTCCTCTTCGATTTCGGAGTGTCGAGCCATATGCTTGACAGTTTCGACCGCGGATTCAGCTATAGAGGGAGCGGACCTCTCGATATGCGGATGGATGATCGCCGGACTCTTAGCGCGTCGGAAGTGGTCAACAGCTATGATGAATCGAGGCTCGCCGGGATCTTCAAAGAGTATGGCGAGGAGAGGCGGGCTCGGAAACTGGCTGCGGCGATTATGGCTTCGCGCCCGGTCGGCGATACAGGCGCATTGGCGGCGATCATTCGCAGGACGGTTCCCGGGCGGGAGCAGGTGAAGACGCTTTCGCGGGTTTTCCAGGCGATTCGCATCGAAGTCAATGGCGAGTTGTCTGCCATCAGGGAGGCGCTTCCGGCTGCTTTGGAGCTTTTGGAAAGAGGGGGCAGGCTGGTGACACTTGCCTACCACAGCCTTGAAGACAGGATCGTCAAGAGGTTTATTCGAAATCGGTCTGGGTACGGCATGACCGATCCCTTTATGCCAATCCAAATAGCAGAGACCGTGGAAATAATCTTGAAGCCTTTGTTCCGCGGCGCGAGGAAGGCGTCGGCGGAAGAGATCGCTGAAAACCCTCGCGCCAGGAGTGTAAGACTCAGAGCTGCGGAGAAGATCGTATGATAAACGGGCGAAGATGGAAGGCAGAAACTGAGTTCATGCCTGCAACAGTTGCGAGACCGATATCCTCTCCCACTCTTCGCCGCTTTCTGATAGGCCTGTTGGTAATTGCAACCTTTTCCCTCATGGTGACTTCGGTGTTCCTCAGTGTCATGCGTGACCGTTATGGTATTGAAGTTCAACGTATGCGTCGTGAAGTCGTAACGCTGCGTAGCTCGGTTCGCGATCTCGAAGGACGGAAAGCCACCCTGACAACGCTCTCCTCAATTGAGCGCAAGGCCAAATCGATGGGAATGATTTATCCGCGGAACGCTCCGCGGACGTTGACCGTTCGAGTGCCGAAAGGCGAAATCCCGCTGACCTGGCAAGACCGTTCTCCCATTCCACGTGAGCCGGAGAGAATCGGCGGTTCGCTCCAGGCGTCAATAGTGCGGACATCGTATCGGGAAGGCCCATGAAGCAGAGGCAGGTAAGGATAACCAGGCAGGTTCCATCTACGCTGATTCCCAGATCGAGGATGATGCTTGTCTTCCTTTGCATGGTCGGGTTGTCGTCGATAATCGCAATAAAGTTGTTCGATGTTCAGTTGATCCAGCACGGCGAGTTCGAAGAACGCGCGAGGAGGCAATACCTCAACAGGCACGTGATCGAGCCGAATCGCGGGATGATTTTCGATCGCCAGGGCAAGCGCCTTGCCGCCAACTTGCCGAACTACTGGTCAATTGGGGTACGGCTCGCGGTTCTCGAGGATAAGAATGCACTTGCACGTCAACTCGCCGATGTCCTCTCAATGCCCCTCAACGCCGTGAAAGAGAAATTGAACCATCGGGGAAATTTCGTTTGGATCAAGCGAAAAGTGGATCGTCAGGTTGCCCGGCAGATACGTGCCCTCACTCGCCGTGAGATCGAGATCAGGCGCGAGACCCTGCGATACTATCCCTATTCAAAAGTCGGAGGGCAGGTCATCGGGTTCGTCGATGTCGACAACAAGGGGTTGAGTGGCACTGAAGGATTGTACGATCAGATTCTTTCGGGTCAGGCGGGCTATGAGGTACTGCAGAAGGATGCGCGCAGGCGTGAAATTTTGGACCAGGGATTCCCTCGTAGAAATCCTGTTGACGGCGGCAGTGTGGTGCTCTCGATTGATATAAACGTGCAGGCTGCGGCGGAGGAAGAGCTCGAAAAGGCGGTATGGCTGCATGATGCGGCGGGCGGGATGATCGTCGTCACCCGGCCGTCGACCGGTGAGATACTTGCGATTGCCTCATACCCGCGTTACGATCCGAACGATCCGGGTAAATATGAACCGGGGAACAGAAAGAACCGGGCGATCACCGATGTCTTTGAGCCGGGGAGTACCTTCAAGGTGGTACCGTTTGCAGGGCTGTTCGAGACCGATTATGCGGATATAGATGAGGCGGTTTACTGCGAGAACGGGCACTGGGAGATCGCCGATCGTATCATCCGGGACGCCCATCCTTTCAAGATGCTGACAGCCCGACAGGTACTCGCCAGGAGCAGCAACATCGGTACCGCAAAACTCGCCGGGCGAATGAGCCGGAAAGAATTCTATACCGTGATTCGTGATTTCGGCTTCGGCAAGGAGACCGGTATTGAGATGCTGGGGGAGGTCAGGGGTCTGCTGGCCAAGCCCTCGAAGTGGTCCGGAGTCACGCAATCAAACATGGCCATGGGGCATGGGCTAGCGGTTACGGCTTTGCAACTCGCGATGGCCTATGGAGTGATAGCGAACGATGGATTACTGCTTGAGCCGATGCTCATACTCTCGACAACCGATCAGGAGGGCAATACTGAGATCATGGAGCCGCGGCTGGTGAGAAGGGTACTTAGGCCGACGACCGCGAGAGCGATGCGTATTCTCCTGACCGATGCCGTGGAGTTGGGCACTGGCAAGAGCGCGGAGATTGACGGGCTCAGGGTGGCTGGCAAAACGGGAACGGCTCAGAAGGTGGACCTTGAGAACAAATGCTACTTCCAGGATCGCTTCGTCAGTTCCTTTGCGGGATTTTTGCCGGCCGACCGGCCGGAGCTGCTGGCGGTGGTTATTGTCGATGATCCGAGAAACGATTATGCCGGCGGCGTAGTCGCGGCGCCGATTTTCCGCGGTGTGATGGAAAAGTTGCTGGTGATGCTGCCAAGGCAGGAACCCATCCTCTCGGGCGATGAATATGCGATGGAGGATGAGGAATTGCTCGGTAGCGGGCGTGTTGTCGTCCCCTCGCTTGTCTCGATGACTCTCGACGATGCGAGCGATCGTCTTGAAAGGCTTGGACTTCGACCGGTATTGCTTGGCGAGGGCGAGATCGTCTTCGCGCAGGGAACTCCTCCGGGCGCGGCGTTGTCGCCCGGCATGGAGGTGGAAATAATGCTCACCGAATGCTCGACCAAAACGGGCGTGGTCGAGGTTCCGGATTTGGTCGGCCTGGACCTGCGCGAAGCCGTTGCCATGCTTTCAAGGCTCGGCTTGAGGGCCAGGATCGATGGAACCGGGGTGGTCATCACGCAAACACCCTCGGCCGGCACATTGCTCACCGCGGGTTCGGAGTGCGGAATTCTGGCCCGGCCCGCCTGGGAGGAGTCGTCATGAAGCTGGCCGACCTCGTGAAGCGGATACCGGGTTCTCGCTTGATCGGCGATGGTCAGCTTGAGGTTGCCAGGCCGCGCTATGACAGCAGAACCATCGAACCCGGTGACCTCTTCTGTGCGATAGTCGGCGAGACGGCGGATGGGAATAATTTCATTCAACAGGCGGTAGGGGCTGGGGCCGTTGCGATTCTCTCCGAAAAATCTTCTATCTCCCCAGAAGTGCCGCGGATAATCGTGGAGGATGATCGTGCGGCCATGGCCCATGCGGCTCATGCTTTGTACGGGGACCCGACCGGACGCGTGGAAATCCTCGGTGTTACCGGTACGAACGGCAAAACGACGAGCACGCACGTTATACAGAGTATTCTGAACGCTTCCGGGTTGAAGGCTGGTCGAATCGGCACGGTCGGTTGGGAGTTCGAGGGTCGGGGCGAACCGCTTGCCAGGACGACTCCCGAGGCCCCCGACATACTCGAGCTCATCAGCCGGATGGCGGACAATGGTGCCACTCACATAGCGATGGAGGTGACCTCGATCGCCGTGCCGATGAAACGAATCGTGGGTTTCCGGTTCCGTTCCGGTTTGTTCACAAACTTCTCGCAGGATCATCTCGATTTTCACGGCAACATGGAGGCTTACTTCGAGGCGAAGAGAGGCTTCTTCAAAATGTTGCCAAGGGAGGCGGTAGCGATATCGAACGCTGAAGACGCCTATGGGGAGCGGATACTCGAAGGTCTAAACGCAGCGACTTTAACATTTGGTTTTACAAAGAGTTGTGATTTCAAAGGCTCAATTGTCGGTGGAGGCAGGTCCGGCCAGGTCGTACGTGTCGAATATGGCCGGCGGGAGATAGAACTCGATTCGCCGCTCATCGGGGATTTCAACGGCGAGAACATTCTTGGGAGCGCGTCGGTTGCCCTGGCGATCGGCGTGGCGCCCGAAGCAGTGATTGAGGGAACGGCGAATGCGCCGCAGGTTCGTGGCCGGATGGAGCGGGTTGAGTTGGAGGGTGATGTGACTGCGGTGATCGATTATTCGCATACGCCTGACGCCCTCGAACTGGCCTTGAGGGCGCTGCGTCCGATGACCGACGGTCGTCTTTTTGTCGTATTCGGAGCGGGTGGCGACCGGGACAGGGGCAAACGCCTGCTGATGGGTACGGCTGCGGCAAAATTGGCGGACAAGGTGATCGTCACCAGCGACAATCCTCGCAACGAAGATCCGGATGCCATCATCGCCGACATTCTCATCGGTGCGACCGGTGATCATGTAATCGCGGTTACCGACCGCGACAAGGCCATCCGTCTGGCGTTGCAACAGGCGGCAGGTGGCGATGTCGTTCTGATTGCGGGCAAAGGACATGAAACATATCAGGAAGTCGAAGGCGTCCGTCATCATTTCGACGACCGCGAAGAGGTGCTTAGGGCGCGGGCGGTCGCTGGTGAGGCTGCATCATGCTGATCGGTCGGGAAATATTGGAACGGGCTGAAATCGAAGTTGCCGGCGAATGGGCGGGCGAGCTCCCGCAGGTGACCATAGACACGCGCGACATAAAGCCCGGCCAACTGTTCTGGGCGCTTCAGGGACAGCGGTCGGATGGCCACGAGTTCGTACGGCAGGCTTTTGAAAAGGGTGCCGCGATTGCAGCCGTGAGACGCGATTGGGCAATCGTCAAGGCTGGAGAGCATAAAGATAATGTATTGTTTATTATGGAAGATACCTTGACAGGTTTGCAGGATTTTGCGCGCGAGGTTCGTGGGACTGTCGGAGCTCGGGTGATCGGTATTACCGGTTCAAACGGCAAGACGACGACTCGCGAACTTGTCGTCGCGGCGTTGCGACCGGGTGGGAAAACCGCGGCAAGCCGGAAAAACTATAATAATCACATCGGTTTGCCTTTGACGATTCTCAATCTGGAAGGCGATGAAAAGTTTCTTGTGGCTGAGATGGGAGCAAATCACACAGGTGAGATAGCAAGCCTCTGCGATATCGCACAACCGGTGATCGGCGTTATCACGAACATTGGTGAGGCGCACCTCGGAGGATTCGGTTCAATCGAAAACGTGCAGAGAGCGAAGGGGGAGCTTTTCGCCGGCCTCGCCAAGGGCGGGGAGGCGATTGTCAACCTCGATGATGAAAGAGTGGTTGAAGTCTCTGCGGACAACGAGCACAAGGCCGGATATACTCTCGGCATCTGGCCCGAAGACTGGACCTCTTCCATTTATGCCGGCAAAGTGGTTGGCCTGGACAGCTGGTCGAGGCCGATTCTCGAGATCGAAGGGATGAGAACGGCGCTTGCGCTCCCGGGTCGGCATTGGGCCTCAAATGCGTTGGCTGCGTACGCCGTAGCGGTCGAATGCGGGGTTGATGCGCAGCCGGTGATCATGCAATTGGCCACTGTGGAACCGCTTGAAAGACGCGGGCGGATCATCAGTATGACCGGCGGTTGCCAGATGATGGATGACAGCTACAACGCGAATGTCGTATCCATCGAGGCTGCCTTGATTGCTCTGGCGGGCAGGGAAGGATTCAAGGTCGCAGTACTCGGCGACATCTCCGAGATGGGCGTTTTCGAAGAGCAGGAGCACCGACGACTGGGACGTCTGGATGTGCTCGATCAGATAGATCGAACCTATTTCGTCGGTACGAGGATGGCCTGGTCGGCCGAAGAAGCTGATCTCCTCGGCCGGACGGAAGTAGTCCGGATACCGGAAGAAGAAATGGACGGCCTCGTGGGGATACTGGCGGATGAGACGCCGAAGGGGGCGAGCATTCTGGTGAAGGGTTCGCGTGCGATGGGTCTCGAGCGGATCGTCGACGGCTTGAGCGAGGCATGGGGAGAAGACGAGGGGAAGAAGTGATGAACCCGGTCTATTCAGGCAGCGAATTGAGAAACAAGGTTATCTGGATACTCGGAATGGGGCGCAGCGGATTGGCGGCTGCGCGCTTGCTGAAGGAAACGGGAGCTGAGGTTTTCGTCACCGAGATGAAGCCTGCTGAAGAGGTCAAGGGGTCCGTCGAGGTGCTCGAGGAACTCGGTCTTGAATATGAAACCGGTGGGCATCGGCTCGCAGGAAGACCGCTGCCCGAGTTCGCCGTCATCAGTCCGGGTATTCCGACGGATGCGCCTGTCGTGCACTGGTTGCGCAACGAGGGCAGGCCGGTTTTCAGCGAAGTCGAAGTCGCCTCGTGGTTTTATTACGGGACGATAATCGGGGTTACCGGTTCCAACGGTAAGACGACTGTCGCCTCATGGACAGCGCACATCCTGCGTGAAGCGGGGATAAAGGCGGTGGCGACTGGAAATATCGGCTACCCGTTCAGCGACATGGTTCGCGAACAACGCAAAGCGACCCACGCCGTCGTGGAGGTTTCAAGTTATCAACTGGAGACCATTCTCGGGTTCCGGCCTCATGTCGCTGTGCTGACAAACATCACTCCTGACCACCTTGAACGACATGGCGATATCATAACCTATGCCGGAACCAAGGCGCGCATTTGGGAGAACCAGTCTGATTCGGATTGGGTTGTATTACCCGGGGGAGATGATCTCGTCGCCACGATCACGTTGACGATCAGGCCGCAAAAGGTTTATGTCCGGCTCGATTATTGTCCAAGCTGTGGTGCCGGTCTTGAGGATGGGATGCTCTGCACCGATCTCGGTGCCGGGAGGGAAAAGCTGATCGACGCCGGAGAACTTCCGCTGCCGGGAATGCACAACATCGCAAATGCCCTGTCATCCGCGGCGGCGTGCAGGGTGCTTCAACTCTCTCCGCAGGAGATAAGCAGGGGTCTTTTGAGCTTCCCGGGAGTGCCACACCGCTTGGAGATGATTGGCCGAAATGGCCGGAACTGGATCAATGATAGCAAATCCACCAATGTTGACAGCCTTCGTGTCGCGCTCGAATCAATGGAGGGCGAGATCTGGCTGATCGCCGGTGGGCGCGACAAGGGCAGCTCCTTCGCTTCGCTTAAACCGTTGATAAAAAAGTATGTCTCTCGAATTCTGCTCATCGGGGAGGCTGCGGAGAAAATGGCGGCGGAATTCGGGGATGTCGCTCGGATCGACATCTGCGAGACCGTGGAGCAAGCTGTGGATTTGGCGTCGAAGCAAGCGCCGGAGGGAGCCACGGTTTTGCTCTCACCGGCCTGCTCGAGCTTTGACCAGTTCAGGGACTATGAACATCGCGGAGAGATTTTCCGTCGATTGGTTGAAAAGGTGACGGGCGGATGAATTCAATACCGATTACAAGGCCGCAACGATTCGGAGGGCCGGATCATGTCCTGCTCACGATAGCGTTGCTTCTTACGATAATCGGGCTGGTGACTGTCTATTCAGCGGGCAGCGAAAGATCGATGGCGATTTACGGCAACCCTCATTTGATGTTCTTGCGTCAGTTGAGCCGGGCGGTGCTGGGCTTTGGGATACTCGCGCTTACCATCTGGTTGCCATACAGGGTCTGGCGCCCGTTTGCGATTCCGGCGCTGGTTGTGGCGATGATTTTTCTCTTGATGCTTATTGTCAGCGGACTGGGCGAGACCAGCAACGGCGCGACCCGTTGGCTTCGATTGGGGTCTGTGCGCTTTCAGCCGTCCGAGGTCGCAAAGTATGCGCTCGTCCTCTTTATTGCCGCGTGGGCCAGCCGACGCGGGCAGCGAATGCGACGGTTCGGCAGCGGGATTGTGATACCTCTCGGTGTCGCCGGGGTGATGGCGGTTCTCATATACCTCCAGCCGGACTTCTCTTCGGCGGCACTGTTGATGTTCATCGCCCTGGTGCTTGTATTCTTCGCCGGGGTGAAAGCCGAACATCTGATAGTGCTGATTGCACCGATGACGATGCTCGCGTGGGTTGCGATACGCCTCTCGCCATATCAGTGGAATCGAGTTCAGGATTTTATCATGAGCTGGAACAGGCCGGAGAATGCAACCTACCAGATGATGCAGTCCTGGATCGGGCTTGGCAGGGGTGGAATCTTCGGTGTGGGGTTGGGCGAAAGCAGGCAGAAGCTGCTTTTCCTGCCGGACGCCCATACCGATTTCATCTACAGTGTTATCGGTGAGGAGTGGGGATTGCTCGGGACGCTTTTCCTGTTGCTCCTCTTCATTCTGCTGATTGTCCGCGGCTTTCGCATCGCTATGCGCAGTCCGGAACCGTTCGCCGGCTATCTCGCTGCGGGTATCACTTTCGCGATTGGAATCTACGCGCTGGTCAACATGTCGATCTCGACGGGCGTGCTGCCGACAACAGGCCTGCCGCTCCCCTTCATCAGTTATGGTGGGACTTCGTTGATGATGACTCTCGGTGCAACGGGGATAATACTCAACATTTCAAAATATGCGGTGCCCAGGAACGGTCGAGGCAGGTTTGGAGGGGCTTTGTGAACCAGATGATGCGAAAGATGAGACGCATCCATTTTGTCGGGATCGGCGGAATCGGGATGAGTGGGATCGCCGAACTGCTGCTGATGGACGGTTTTAAGATCTCTGGCAGCGATCTCGCCGGCTCGTCAATTACCAGGCACCTTGAGGAAGTCGGTGTTGTGGTGCACAAGGGGCACGATGCGGCCAATGTTGTCAATGCCGACGCGGTGGTATACAGTAGCGCGGTCAATCGTGATAACCCGGAGGTCGCGGCGGCGGTCGAATCGGGAATCCCCGTGATTCGCCGGGCGGAGATGCTGGCCGAGCTGATGAGGTTGAGAAGTGGGGTGGCGATTGCCGGGACGCATGGGAAAACGACGACGACTTCTCTCGTTGGTCATGTTCTGACAACGGCCGGTTTGGATCCGACAGTCGTCGTCGGTGGTGTTCTTCGCGGTCTTGGCACGAATGCCCGTCTTGGCAAGGGAGAGTTGCTGGTTGCTGAGGCTGATGAATATGACCGGAGCTTCCTTAAACTTACGCCCACGCTTGCGGTATTGACCACCCTTGAAGCGGAACATCTTGATACATACGGCAGTTTCGACAATCTCCGCGAGGCCTTCGTCCATTTCGCCAATTCGGTACCGTTTTATGGGCTGGTGATAGTCTGCGGAGACGAACCCAATCTCGTTGACTTGATTCCCGAGATTCACCGGCCTGTCTTGACATATGGCTTCAGTCCCCATGTTGATGTGCGTGCGGAAAAGATCGAAGTCGGCCGTCGCGGTCGTTGCCGGGTTAATTCATCGGGAAACGATCTTGGCGTGATCGAGGTACCCCTTGTCGGAGAGCATAATCTGAAAAACGCCCTGGCCGCAGTTACGGTCGGTCTTCAGTTGGATGTTCCGATGGAGCGGATACGCAAGGCGCTTGCGGATTTCCAGGGCGTTCGCAGGCGGTTCGATTTTCGCGGCGAGGTCGGTGGAATATCGGTTTATGACGATTATGCGCACCATCCCACCGAGGTCAAGGCCACCCTGGAAGCGGCGAGGAAAGCGTTTAATGGCCGGATCGTGGCGGTTTTCCAACCGCATCTGTTCACCCGCACGCGCACTTTTTCGAAGGAGTTCAGTCGTGAACTGCTTGCAGCGGATATGGTTGTAATAACCGATATCTATCCGGCGCGTGAAGAGCCGATTAAGGGTGTGACCGGGGAGATGATTGCGGATGGCACCCGGAAATTCGGCCATAAATCGGTTCACTACCTGCCGGAGAGGGAAAAACTTGCTGCGTATCTGGCGGAGGTGGTCAACAAGAACGATCTGGTGATCACCCTCGGAGCTGGAGACATATACAGGACATCCGAAGAGCTATTGGCCCTGCTCAGGAAAAGGGAGAATAAATGACCATCAACAGCCTGGTTGCGGAGAGGCTTGTCGAAGAAGTGGGAGTCGAGGTCGAGCTGGATGTGCCGCTTGCTCCTTACACATCGTATGGAATCGGTGGGCCTGCCGCAATCTGGGTTGCTCCGACGGATGAAAACTCTGTCGGCCGGTTGTTGAGCGTCGTACAAGGGGAGGGCGAGGAGCTTTTCATTCTTGGGCGCGGTTCCAACGTTCTCATCGCCGATGAGGGATGGCCGGGTGTGACTCTCTATATCGGCGAGAATCTCGCTGGTTGGGACTTCGATGGCCTGCGGGCGGACGTATTTGCGGGAACGGCTTTAGATGATTTGGTTCGAACGTCTGTCGATCACGGGCTGAAGGGGATGGAGCTGCTTGCGGGCATTCCGGGAGGGGTAGGAGGTGCTCTCAGGATGAACGCCGGAGCCTTCGGACGGGAGATCGAGGCTGTAACGGTCGAGGTGAATGGTTTCAGATTGGATGGCAGGCCGTTCTCCGCGACGAGAAACAAGATCGATTTCAGTTACCGCAGCGCTCCCGCGCTTGAAGAGGTAGTGATCACTTCGGCCTCCTTCAGATATGATCGTGAAGACGCGGTTGTGCTGAAAAAGCGTATGGAGGAGATTCTTGCACTTCGCTCGGAGAAGCAACCGTTGGAATTCCCGTCTTGTGGGAGCGTCTTCAAGCGTCCGGTCGGGTATTATGCCGGCGCACTGATTGAAGAGGTCGGGATGAAAGGGGAAAGGGTCGGAGGTGCGGTGGTCAGTGAGAAACATGCCGGATTCATCTTGAATACCGGCGGTGCGTCGGCCAATGACGTCCTCGAGCTGATGAATCGGATCGAATCCACGGTGTTTGAACGCTTTGACGTAAAGCTTGAACGCGAAGTGAAACTCATTGGTTTTCAGAAAAACGCATGAAAAACACGGAATATGGCGGAAAAAAGGCAGAATATGGCAATACGGACTCGAAAGCCTGTAAAACCGAGGGTTCGTAGAAAATCTTCAACCGGCGGTGCGAGAAGGCCTGTGGCTCGTCCCGGCAGGGTTCACCATCCTCGCAAACGGCGGAAAATCGGACGCAAGATTCTGATCGGGCTGATCTTTGTCGGAATGATCGGATATGTCTCTCATTGTAGCGACTGGTGGGAAAAACCATCGCAGTGGCTGAAGAAAGCCGGCGAAATAAAGCGCCTGCAGAGGGAAATCGCTTTGGCGGATGCTGCGAAAGCCGAAGAACGCACGGAGCGATCTGCAATCGACATGGTAGCAGAAGCCGAAAGTGATTCGTCAAATGAGCGGGCTGGTTTCTTCCTGGCAGGCGAGTTACAGAAGATATTCACGGTCTGTGAGATATCGTTGCAGGGGGTTCATAGCATCCCGGAGGACACGTTGCTCTCACTGATTGGTTCGATTGAGAGCTTGACCGTCTTCGACCTCAACCTCTCCGCTCTGGCGGGAAGGATCGAGTCGCATCCAAGGATTCAGAGAGCGATGATCCGCAGGCGATTGCCGGGAACTCTGGTCGTGGAGGTCAGGGAACGACGTGAGGAGGCGCTGATAGTCTCAGGCGGAGAATTGTTTGGCCTGGATGAAGAGAGAGTCGTTCTCCCGCCGCCAATGCCCGGTTGGCCCCTGAATGTGCCGGTGATCACCGGATATCGCGGCGATTTGGTACCCGGTGATACTGTCGATCACCCTGCTCTGCTCAGCGCGTTGGCCTGGATTCGAGAAGCTTGTCGATTGCCTCAGGTTGAGGAATGGATATGCGAACTCCATGTCGCCGGTCATGACCTGAAGTGGGTTGTGGGCACCAATGGCTGGCGTGTCAGGCCGGGAGACCACGCTGTTGTCTCACAGGCGGCGGCGCTTGAAGCTCTGCTCAAGCGGGACCGGAAGGCGCCGGTGAAGGGAAGTTTCATCGATCTCAGGTTTCCCGGATTCTTGATAGTTCATGATAGCGGCGGGAGTAATGATGAATCACGCCGTTATCGGGAGGAAGGGTAATGGCGGCAAGGGACATGATTGTGGGACTCGACCTTGGAACCACGAAGGTGACGACGATTATCGCCGAGGTCGACGAGAATGGCGTGGCGCATGTTGTCGGCGTCGGTACCTGTTCGGCTCAGGGTATGCAACGCGGCGTCGTCATCAATATCGACCGGACCATCGAAGCGATTGAACACAGCATCGAGGATGCTGAGCGCATGGCGGGAGTGCGCGTTAGTTCGGTTTATGCGGGGATCGCCGGTGATCATATACGCTCGATCAACAGCAAGGGAGTGATCGCGATAACCCGCAGCTCCTCGCGTGAAAGAACCGGCGTGATCACTCGCGATGACGTTGAACGTGTCATCGAAGCGGCCAAAGCCGTGAACCTCCCGATGGATCGCGAAGTGCTTCATGTCCTGCCTCAGGAATTCGCGGTTGACGACCAGAAAAGCATTAAAGATCCGATAGGGATGGCGGGGGTGCGACTCGAATCGGACGTGCACATCATCACCGGTGCGGTCGCCAGCGCGCAGAATATTTTCCGGTGCGTCAAGCGGGCCGGAATCAGCATCCGCGATCTCGTTCTCGAGCCGTTGGCCTCAAGTTATTCGGTGTTGAACGCCGACGAGAAGGAACTCGGCGTCGGCTTGATGGATCTCGGCGGTGGAACAACCGATATCGCGGTCTTCCATGAAGGTTCGATCCGCCATACCTCGGTAATCGGCTTCGGTGGCGAGAACGTCACACGAGACCTCGGTCTCGGATTGCGGACTCCGTTCGAACATGCTGAGCGGATAAAGGTCGAATATGGCCACTGCTACACTCCGATTCTCGATGAACAGGATGAGGTTGAAATCCCCGGGATCGGAGGGCGTCCGGCGAGAATGGTATCGAGGCGCCTGATCGCGGATATAATCCAGCCGAGGATGGAGGAAATCTGCGAATTGGCGATGGCCGAAATCAGGAAGGCCGGTGCCTGGGATATGCTTACCAGCGGGATCGTGATGACAGGCGGTGCCTCGCAAATAGAGGGAGCGGCGGAACTTGCGGAGCAGATTTTCGATATGCCGGTGAAGATCGGATATCCCGCGGGGCTCGGCGGGTTGATGGAGTCCGCGAGCAGCCCGATGTATGCCACCGGAGTCGGTCTTGTGCTGTTTGGATTACGCGGCGGGGAGAGCGATGACATCCTGCGTGGAGATGATTCGACGATCTTTGATAAAATAACCAGGAGGATGAAAGAATGGTTCAGGGACTTTTTCTAAACCCATCTGATGCATTTTCATCGGGATCAGGTGGACGGGTTCGGAAAGTTGGCCCGGAACTGATTCCTTTCGACTCGGACGAGAACGGTGCGTTTGCAGGCTTCGATGAGGATCATGCCTCCGTGAACATTGAGGATTTCGCCTTTGAAAGGGAAATCGATCTGCATGCGGATGAGTTGTCCGTGCTCGAGACGGCTGATTGGGCTGAAGTTGAGCGGGAGTCAGCGGAAACCGAAGATTTGGACGAAAATGAATGCCTCGATTCCTCGCAGCGCGAAGATGCTGAAGCGAAGGAAACGCAGGTCGAACTGAGTTTCAAGGCGATCTTGCCGAGGAAACGGCGCGGTCGGATGATTGAGGAGAAGTACGAGATTTTCTCGTTTGGCGGAACAGAGCCTCAAGAAGGCGAAACGGAATCGCAAAGCGATGAACTCGCTGAGGCCTCCGATACGGAGTCCAGGATCGAAACACTCCTCGAGGAAGTGGATGAGCAGGAAAATATCGAGGATGAAGGACGGTTTGATAAGCCGATTGACGCTGATCCCGCGAATCAAACCGAATTGGGCGAGGAGGAACCGGAAACAGTCGGGAAAGTTGCGGCCTCCGGGGAGGAGCGTATGGCTGATCCGGGTGACGAACCCGTCGTGAGCGTCGAATCGATTGTGAATGGAACAGCTCCTCAAGGGTCCGATGTTTCTGAGGAGGAATTGAAGCCGGAGGCTGAAAAGATATGCGAGGCGATTGAGTCCATGGATGCGTCGGCCCCGGAAGATTCGAAGCGTTTCGAAGAGGAAGTGGAGGCGGATGGCGGACAACAGGGTGTCGAAACATCAGAAGAGGTACACGCCGATGGTGTCGCCGCAATTATGGATGGAGGAATTGAGATGAAAAAGGATAGTGACAACAGGGACCTGAGATTCGGTTTCGAGGATCAGCAGGCGCGAGCGCGAATAAAAGTAATCGGGGTCGGCGGCGCGGGATCCAACGCCGTCGACAACATGATCACAAGCGGTCTCAAGGGCGTCGAATTTATCGCCGTGAACACCGACATGCAGGCCCTGGAGCCCTGTCTCGCCGGGCGAAAAGTCCAGATCGGAAAGGAATTGACGAAGGGTCTCGGTTCGGGAGGTAATCCGGACATCGGGAGACAGTCGGCCGAGGAGGATATCAACTCGCTGCGCGACCTCATGGATGATTCCGATATGATCTTCATCACGGCCGGTTTCGGAGGCGGCACCGGAACCGGAGCGGTGCCAATCATGGCGAAGATGGCGCTCGAGCGCGGCATTCTTACGGTTGGCATAGTCACCAAGCCGTTCAACTTCGAGGGCTCGCGCAGAACAAAACATGCGTTGAAGGGACTCGAGGAGTTGAGGGCTTCGGTTGATACCCTGATCGTGATTCCGAACGACAAATTGCTCGCGATCATTGATGAAGACATGCACTTCAAAGAGGCCTTACTCAAGGCCGATGAGGTTCTCTACCAGGGAACCAAGGGAATAAGTGACATCATCAACACCCGTGGATACATAAACCTCGACTTTGCCGATGCAAAAGCGGTAATGCAGAATTCAGGAGAGGCGATTATGGGCGTCGGTGTTGGCGAGGGCGACCGCAGGGCCGTGGAGGCGGCGGAGTCCGCGATAACCAGTCCTCTGCTGGATAATCTCACGATTGAGGGGGCCCAGGGGATCCTGATAAATATCACGGGCAGCGAGAACATGAAGATGATGGAGATTCAGGCGGCGGTTGATCTTGTAACCAAGCGAGCGGGAACCGACGCCGATGTCTTCTTTGGCATCGTCAACGATGAGAGCATGGGCGATAGTATCAGCGTCACCGTTATCGCGACGGGATTTGACGGCGGAGGCAGGCATGGAAGCGGCGAATTAAGATTCCCTGAACCGAAATTCCGTTCCAGGGATGAAGGGCGAGCGGCGACAAAAGTGAAATCCGTCCGTGAGGTTGCTTCGATGAATGGCAATGGCAACGATAACGGATCGGGGCCCGGTCCCAGGAATGGCAACGGCGGGATCGATCATGAACTCTCCGGGGATCAGCTCGATTTCGTCAACGCCGACGATGAGGGATTGTTGCCGGACTACCTGCCGGACGAGTTCGAGATCAATGACAGGGAGCTTCCCGCATTCATCCGCAGGAGCAGGAGAAAGCACAACAGATAGGGAGTGCACCCGTAAAACTGATCCACTTCGGATGTGACCTGACGATTTGTGGGAACGCAAGCTGAGGCCGAAGGTCCGCTGATAATCGGGCGGAAGAAAACAAGCAGCCGGCGTCAAGCTCACTTCGGCCTACGGCCTTCGTTCCCTTGACGATAGATCAACCGACGATCCTAACAGCATGAGTGGTATAGAAAAACAGGGGCTCTCACGGAGATATCAGAATAAATGGTGTAATAGATCCGTATATCTAGTCACGTTGAACGGGCGTCGTATTAGAATCGTCAAACCATTGATGAAAATCAGACATCAGCAGGTCATAACGATCTTTCATCCCCGAGTACAGTTGAGCATCCCTGATCGCTAATGCACATTGTTCTCCGATCATTTGCATCAGATGAATTTCTTCATTGGAGAACTGATAGGGATTATGGGTATAAAGCCTTAGGACGCCAATAAACTGATTAAAGATCATGAGAGGAATATTCAAAAGAGAAGAAATTCCCTCAGAACGAGCTTCCTTAGGGTATTGGATTCGTGGATCTTTCCCAACATCGTAGATTGCAACACATTTACCCTCCATTGCTTCCGCAATACTCTTCTCCGATAGGATTGGACCTTTCTCTATATAATCCTTGCTTAAGCCATAATAGGCTTTGATGGTAAGCTCTTTCCGCTTTGGATCATGCAAACGAATAGAACAACCTTTCGCCCTTAATTCTTCGGTGATAACCTTGACGATGGCATTAAGCACCTTGTTGATATCCAGAGATGAACGAATCGTTTCAGTAACTTTCTTGGAAATTACGTAAAACATGGAGTGAAGAATCAAGCTGGTAACAAAGGCGGCAACAACGTTGATAACGTCTAGTTCCGGATCTGTGAAATCACGTTTCTCGGCTGTGGAAAGCCGCATGACCCCAATCCCCCTGGCCCCGGCTTAGCAGGGGTACCGTGAGAAGCGCAGCAATACCTTCAGCCCTTAGTTCATCAGGGTACTGAATGCGTGGGTCAGAAGTTGCATCAGGGATCTGTACAATGTTCCCTTGAAGGGCTTCTGAAACGCTTTTTTCAGTATCTATGGGACCCTTGTTTAAATACCTGTCGCTGAGTCCGTATGATGCAATCCGTTCCAACAACTTTCGATCACGGCTTAGCAGGAGGATGTAGCATCCTTTAAGGGAAAGTCTTTTGGCAATAGTCTTGCAGATGGCTTGAAGGGAAAGTTCCGTTTCGATCGGGGAATTAAATGCATTTCCAATTGTTTGGAATATCTATAAACAATCTTCACAGTGGATGTTCATTATCCCCCTCCTTTCATCAGGACGTTGAGGTGTACGTCTTCAAAGTCTTTGAGATACTCGCTTATGTGTGATTCTGGTATTGACAGTATAGTTGTTCCTCCTTCCTGATTTCAAGTTCAGTGGGGGTTCCCCCGTAAAACTGATCCACTTCGGACGGGCGGCCCGGGACTTTAAAGTCCCGGGCCGCCCGTCCGCCATATCTGTCATCTTGTCCTATACTATCCTCATTTGCCTCATACTGCTCCGTCTTGATTTTGGTCTTTATCTCGTTGGATTTTATTCCACAGTGGATCCGTGGTTTTGAACTTGGTGTAGATTAGCGGACACCTATGGTCGGGTGATACCAAGCATGATCCCTTGTGAATTTCCTTCACCGCCTGGCGCACGCTCAAGAAGAGGTGGTCCTCTCCAATCTTATCATATAGATGTGTCCGTTTCATCACGTCAATTACATGGTCGTTCAACCCGCTGAAGGACAAATCGTACCCTCCCTCACGCAGTCGGCTGACAAGCTGCGAAAGCAGCACCTCGCCGGACGCGTCCAGCTCGTTCATCGCGTTCCCAACGATCAGTACATGCTTCAAGTGCGGTCTCGTCGCGACTTCTTCCAGGATCTTATCCTCGAGGTAATTTACATTCGCGAAAAACAGGGAGTTGTTGAACCGGATCACCGATACATGTTTGCAAGTTTCCAGTTCCCATCGCTCATGGTCGCGATAGTTACCGTCCGGGGTTTTCGAGAGACTTGCCATCTGGGGCTGCATATTGCGCAACAGGAAGAGTGCCAGCGAGAGGATCACCCCGATCATGATGCCCCTCTCCAGGTGCGGTGCAAAATAAAGCGTCGTCACGAAACTGATAATTGCAATCGCTCCGTCATACTTCTGAGCTTTCCACGCGTGCACGAACCCGCCTATGTTAAGTAGCCCAATCACCGCCATCATGATGATCGCCGCGAGTACTGACTGCGGCAAGTGGTAGAGCAATGGCGTGAAGAAGAAGAGGGTTAGCAGAACGAAAAGGCTGCTGATCGCGTTGGACAATCCCGTCACCGCCCCGGCCTGGAGATTGACCGCGGATCGTGAAAACGATCCCGATACCGGGTAACTCTGTGAAAAACAGCCCACGATGTTGGCAAGTCCCTGCCCAAGCAACTCCTGGTTGGGGTCGAGACGCTGCCCGGTTCGTGCGGCTATCGCTTTCGCGATGGAAATCGCCTCCATGAAACCGAGCAGCGAGATAATGATCACCATGGGAAACAGTTCCATGATGATCGTAAAATTCAGCTTCGGCGCTGCGATCTTTGGCAGTCCGCGTGGGATCGTTCCCACTACCGCACCGCCCCCGGTGATGGTGATCGAAGATGTATCCAGCGGCCGGTTTTTCACTTTCACATGCCAGTTCTTTCCATCCACCTTCTCGTCCAAAGGGACGTCGTCCGCACGGATGAACACCCAGCCTCCGCCGCCGTCGCGTACCCGGGCGAAATAAACATCCCTGATTTCCGCGCGTAACATATCCATTCGGTCTTTCAGGTCTTCGAGGATCACTCCCAGTTCGGCATAGTGGCCATCCAGCTTAATCGCCTTGATCGAGTACCTTCCTTCCGCATACTCCACCTCTTTGATCCTTGCACCGAGCTCGATCCGTTCGAGCATTGCGTCGTCGATATTCTTCAGCACCGTATTGTATTGCTTAATCAACTCCTGCACTTCGGGGCTGCGGAGTGATTCTATGGAGGCCTTCTGGTTATTCTCAAACCCGGTGGCCCGGGAGATCACCGTGGTTACGATCACCGCGACAAGTACGTTCGGAATGCGCCGATTTACCCGCTTGAGAATGATCATGATCAGGAATGCGAGTATCGCCAGTGCGAGAGTGGGCCAGTGAGTATGGTGAATTGCCGCTTCCACCATATTGTATACCGTTTCGTAATGATGCTCCGCCTGGTTAACATCCACCCCGAACAGTTTGGACAGCTGGGAAGTTGCGATGATGATCGCCGCGGCGTTCGTGAAGCCGTTTACTACCGGGTGCGATAGAAAATTAACCACCATCCCGAGGCGGAACACCCCGAGCAGAAATTGAAATACCCCTACCAGCAGCGACAAGAGAATTGCGTAGGCGATGAAACTCTCGCTTCCGGCGGTGGCGAGCGGCGCGAGGGCGGTGGCGGTCATCAGAGAGACGATCGCTACCGGTCCGGTGGCGAGATGGTAGCTTGAGCCGAACATCGCGGCGACCAGCGGCGGCAGGAACGCAGCGTAAAGCCCGTAATACGCCGGAAGGTTCGCGAGCTGAGCGTACGCCATTGATTGTGGAACCAGTACGAGGGCGACCGTCAGGCCGGAGATGAAGTCGGCTCGGAAAGTGGTGAACGAATACCCCTTGAACCATCCAAGAAACGGCATCGTGCGTTGAACGATCGTTCTGTTATTCATTATTCCGAGGATTGTTTGCGTTCTTTTCACAAAGTGGATGAATGTGCGTCGTCAAAGTCTTTGAGACACCCGCTTATGTGTGATTCTGGGATTGACAGTGTAGTTGTTCTTCCTTCTTGATTTCAAGTTCGGTTGCTCTCTTTCCTTCACTGTTTTCTGTTTGATTTTCTCCCTTCTGATCAGGATTTCCCGCTGCTTTCCATGATACATATCGCGCGGTGTGATGTTACTAAGGGACTCATGGACACGTTCGTTGTTGTACCAGTGGACGAACTGGCCTATCTCCCGTTCAAGCTCCTCGGGGAACCAGTAGTTCTTCAGTTTCACGATGTTCTTCATCGTCCGGTTATACCGTTCGATCTCGTCCACGAGTGGACGAGATCGCATGAATCGAGTAGTTCTGCTTGTCGCAAAGTGGTTGGATTCAAGGCGGTTTTGCGCAGGTGCAGCGGAGCTACAGCAAGCGAAACCAACGAGGAAGATGATCTCATTGCGTCAAGCCCTCCGGGAGCGCGTCACACAGCACACTGCTTCGTTGCTCCTTCTTGAAATAACTCCGCTATTCCTGCGGCGTCGCGCCTTGCATTGAGCTGTGTGGCGCAGCTCAGAACAGCTCGATTCATGTGATCTCGTCCACTAGTCCCAGCGGCGGAACTATTCTCTCATCTCATGTTACTTCAAAGGCGTGCAAACCACCGAAGAAGTAATTGCCGAAGAAACTGATGAAGACCATCACCATTCCCAATACGATCAGCACGGCGGCCCTTTCATGCTTCCACTGTTTTTGGAAACGAGCGTGCAGGAAACCGGTATAGAATATCCAGATAATCAGCGCTCCGACCTCCTTTGGATCCCAACTCCACCAGGTTCCCCAGGCCTGTTCCGCCCAGATTGCCCCGGCGAAAAGCGCACCGACCGTATAGAGAGGGTATCCTACCGCGACCGATGTGTAAGCGACGTCTTCGAAGACGGGGCGGGCGAGATCGAGGCGCGCTATCCATCCCTGGCCCTGACGCAGAAGCAGTGAAAACAGAACAGGTGAAAGAACCCAGGAGACCAGGAGAGTCGGACCGAAGAACTCGAAAATCTTGTACGGACTGCGGGGCGTGAGGCGAACCGCCCCGGATTTGATCAGGAACCCCACGATCACCGCCGAGAAAAGCAGCGCAATTACCACCACCACGAAGAATTTCGATCCCGCATGCAGTTCGCTCTTTTTCCGCAGTGTTGACTTGTGCAATATCGGCCATACGATGGCGCCGAAGATCATGCCGATTCCAAGGCCGATCGCCATTCGGCCCCAATGAAAAGCCTGACCGCCCAACTCCACTGCAAATGCGGTGAAGGGACGTCCTTCAAGGCCAAGGAATCCGGCTTGTTGTACGTCTTCTATCGGAGTGGGAAGTAGATCAAGGATCAGCAACAGCAACATCACGAACAGCGGAATTCCTATCCATGACAGGATGAAAAGCTTGCGCTCATCATCGAGAACCCGTTTTCGGATCGTTTTTTCCTGTCCATCGCTCAGCAGGTAGAGCGCACTCGCGGCGAAGGCGATCAGAAATGCACCGCTGCCAAGAGCGGCGAGGGTTACGTGTATCGCGAGCCATGTCGATTGGAGTGCGGGCATGAGCGAACGGTTTACATCCGAAGGGAGCAGGCTGGCGGTTACGAGCAGCATTATGGCGACCGGTGCGATAAACACACCGATACTATGTTTCCGGTAGCGATAGACGAAGAAAATCAGACTGACGACAACCATCCAGGACATCAACCCCATATACTCGTACATGTTCGCCAGCGGGACATGGCCCTGGGTTATCCATCTTGCTGCAATAGCGACCGAGTGCGGGAGAACGGCAATCGTCATCAACGTCGTGGCTCTTCTGCCCGGCCATTCTCTTCGAAAGGCAACATGAGCGATATAGCCGAGAAAACCGGCGAGGTACATGTAAAATGCAATGGAAAACAGTATGGCGTCTATGCGATTCATTACCGGTTATCTCCTGTTACTTCCTTGCCGCCTTCCGTAATTCATCCGCGATTTTGTCGAATTCTGCCCTGAAAAGGGTCGAATTTCGCCTTGCATATCCTGCGATGCTTAATCTTGCCCGGCCGTCTTCGGGTTCAATCTGAACGTACAACCGCCGGGGCACAAGGTACAGGCTGATGATAAGTCCCAGCGATACGATAAGAATTCCGGCCCAGATGAACGGCGATCCCCGGTCCTTGCGCACGTTGATCACCGTCGTCCAGCGACCCTGGGAATCGGTGCGCCGATCATTGAAGCTGGACTGGTAGAAACGGAATCCTGCATACCTCAGCGGCTTGTTGACTTCGATAGTCTCCGTCATTATTTCTTCGCCGTTTTCGACGACGGTCAGCGTCGCAACATAGTCGGCGATGTTCCCCTGATCCAACCGCCCGTTGGATATGCGTCTGTCTATTCTGTTGCTCAACCTTGAAGGTTCGACGTTGTACAGGCGGCTTGAACGCGGCGTGTAGATCTCAAGATCGAATCGCCCGTTCTTGCGCTCGCCGACGATTCGCCCGATCATGCTCCCGTCCACGGTCACATATTGCCCATTGCCCAACGGATGGTAGATGATCTGGAAATCATCAACACGTACGTTGAATCCCCAATGCTGTTCGCTGGGGGCGAGGAATTCTCCCGGCAATCCGCTGAAGTGACGGCTATAGTGACTTCTGGCGATTACCGCCGCGCCCAGCACTATCAGGATGAAACCGATGTGCACCAACCATGGACCTGTGTAGGCGAGGCTGTGTTTCTTGCCGGAAAATAGTACGCGTGTGTCTTCACGCGTTTCGTATACCGCGTACCCTTTGCGTTTCAGCAGTGGTGTAACCTGCGATTCGATATCGGAATTTCCATTTATCACTCTGGAGGGGTTGATCTCTGCATATCGATCTCGATCCCGAATAAACTGCGGCAGAAAGCTTTTGCGGAAGATTACCGGGGTACGATCGATCACGCAGACGAGCAACGATAGTGCGAGCAGGCCGATCATGATCGTATACCACCATGAACGGTATGGATTGTACATCTGGAGAATGACCAGAACCCATGCACGTTCCGAGCCGAAAAGCTGGTTGTAATTCTGCCATGCTTCGTCGCCGCCGCCGTCCACCGTCGGAACGTATTCGCCCGCAAACAAAATGAACAAGGATGCCGCAGCCCAGACGATCAGCAGAACGATGGCGAATTTCATCGATCTCAGGGTGCGCCATGCCTCGTCGAGAAGACTTTTACGTCCTTGCTTCCCGGATTCCAAGGTTGCCATTCTTGCCCTTTTTACGGTGTTTAAGGTTTTCGAACTCGATCAAGATAGAGCGTTTTCCCCGGATATACAATGGCGCTATAGTAGCTATCAAGGGTGCGCAGAGTTAGACCATTTACCGTTGCGCCGGGTCTTGGCGCGATGAAGTCGCGTTGTGACCCGACGGGATATCGGTCAGGTCTCTCCATCGGCTGACGGATCGGTTGACGGACTGACCGAACGCAAAGAACGGATATGAGTCGTCGGGTTTCGATCGCCGGCAATGGAACCATGATAGATATGAGAGCGTTAAAAAGCCAGTATTTGGTTTTCTCACTGTAATAACAAAGGGCCCGCTTTTCAACGTTCTTAAACATGGAAAGCAGCCTCTGCGAGTCCGGATCTTTTTCAAGCGGGCGGGTTACAAAATACGACGACCGGGAGAGTATTCACTATTTTAAATGATTGAGTCAAAACGTTCATCATAGTGCAACAATCAGGAAATAGATCTTCCAAGGATCGATATGGGTGTAAATTACTCTTCGGACAATCAAATATATTTGGACGAACCCTGGCGTTGGATCGAGCTCACCCTTGGAGTTACAAAGGGGGAATTCACGCCGCCTGATGCGCTGATGCAGCTCCTGGAATCCTTACCGAGGCCGGTAATTCCGATCCCCGCCGATGCGCGGGAGCCGTTCTGGAAAATACTCGCTCAGCCGAATCGTGCCAAGGGTTTGCGCTGGCTCGACGAACATGGGCTGCTTGGCGAATTGCTGCCTTGCTGGAACGGCAATGACGTCCGGCGAGAGAGGCGGCTGAAAAGCGTGGAGCAGATACATCTTGAAGTGTGGCGCAAGGGTCTCTCGGACTCTGCAATAAGCGAAATTGTAGATTCACACGAAGTTGCCGTTGATGGCCGGTTGAACCGTTGGGCGCTGACTGCGCTTGCGACTCTGCTTTCGGGCGGCGATACGGAGAACCAACTTTCATGGACAAAGATGGTCCGGCGCGATTTGCATGCATTGGGGGCCACCGAAGCCGAGATGATTTGGGTGGAAAGCATAGTCAGCGGAATCAATCAGGCGCTTCAGTTTCTCCAGGGAGATCACGAAGAAGCCGAAATAACTCCTGCCCTGGCGGTGGCCTGCCTGAGTACGCTCCATGTGCGTGGTCGGGACGAGTTGAAAAACGCCGCCGAGCGTGCGGACCGGGCATTGCAAGCCTAAGGGCGACAGACAGGCGTATGCAGCTTACTTGAGTACTCAGCCCTCAATTACACAATCGTGGCGCCTGATTGAATAGCAGACCGGGGTTTCGAGAAAGCTGTCCCTGACAAGCTTTTGTGATTCGCAGGACCCGGAGCGCCGGTCGTCGTTCAGCGGGTCAGCTCGAGGTTGAATTTCACCTGGTCGCTGAACGAATCCGGATATGTCAATTCTCTCAGGTAATAATCTCCCTCTCTTTTCAGGCGTGGGAATATCAACCCGCGACCGTGTGGAAAATCAGCCGTTCGACGTTCGATCTCGCCCCTTAATTGATCTGCATATACATAAGTTTGTCGAAGTCTGATCGCGTTTGCCTTATCACCGGTTGCTTTCAGGTTTTTAATCATACTGATCAACATCGCATCCTCGACCGCGCGAGCCATTTGATCATTGATTATGTCATGATTTACCAGCAATCCCAATGCCCATAAACCGAAAAGTTCCGAGCGCAATTCATCGATGAAAGAATACTCCTCTTCGAGATAGTCCTTTGGCTGTCCGGGGCATATGTCCTTGTCCATCTCGCCTGTGGTACATATCCAGCAAGTGAAAGTTCGCAAATCAATAAGTGTTCTTGACTGGTTCTCAAGCAATTCCGGGAAATCGGACACATGGTCCACATCGTGTTCATCATTCCAATAGTGTACAGGCATACATATTGCTCTATTCTTGGAAATTCAAAACATTTGTATATTCCCGATTGAAATCAGAGCGACGGGATATTATCCAATTCGTTATGGAACCGTATTAGTTTCAAAATGTTATGAGGGTAGCTGATATACGCGGGATAAGCGTGGGAAATGTAACAACGTGGGAATTTGTATCATTTGCTATTCGAGTTGCCGTTTTCTCTTCGAGTGATTCTTGCACACGCGCATACATGATGAATCATTCTGATACAGTGTGTCAATAATGATTGCTGCTGAAGGGTGAGTGAGGCGAGATCAGTGATGAACAAGGATGATAGCGATCTACTGTCGGCATTTGTCGAGGAGGCACAGGAGCATCTTCAGCTAATAGAACCGGATTTGCTCGAGCTTGAGCAGGGCGGCGCCAAGTCCGACCCCGAAGTTGTCAACAGGGTATTCCGAAGCGTCCACAGTATCAAGGGCTCATCCGGCTTTTTCGGTCTGGAAAAAATCGGCCGGCTAAGTCATGTGATGGAGAACCTTCTCTCCAAATTGCGCTCGGGCAAATTATCGGTTACGCCGGAATTCATCGATGCGCTTCTCGCGGGCATCGATACGTTGAGAGTAATGGTCGAAGATGTCGCGAACAGCGAAGAGATAGAGATCGAGAATGACCTCAGAAACCTGAAGTCGCTCTCCAGTGATTTTGCCGAAGAGGCGGATAAGAAAGAGGCGGATAAGAAAGAGGTTGAAGCGGATGGGGGCAATGACTCTGATGCAGAAATAGCTCGAAAGTTGGAGCTTTTCGATATCCCGACCGAGGTATTTGACCGGATCTCGGCCAGCTCAAATTTCCTCTATTTGATGCGTATTAATGTCAAGAAGGATATCCTCGAAAAGGACAGGACGATAGAGGATTATCTCGAAGCCGTCGGAAAACTTGGCGATGTTGTTGCCAAAGTTGAAGATGAATCCGATGGTTCTGATGGTCAGCAACTTCTTTTCCTCTTTAATACGGTTATGGAAACCGATCTTGCTGTTATCGGCCTTGAGGTCGATAGGTCGCAGGTGGAACAGATTAATCTGTCGGCGGAAGGAATCAAACCTCCCAAGGATGTGGAGCCGCAGGAACTCGACGTTGTGGAGGAAAAAACAGAAAGTTCGGGAGATGTTATGAAAAAGAAGGGTGAAGCTGTCGGTGAGTCAACGGATATTCCGGAAACGGATGTTGACGAAATTGTACCGACCTGCGAGGCTTTGCCCGAAAATATTCCAGAGGAAGAATCAGACACCCCCGACGATGATACAGTTACCGAATCAGCACAGGATACAACAGCGAAAAAGCCCAAGATTCAGACCGATGAGAAACTCCGGGTAAGCGTGAGTTTGCTAAACGATCTCGTTAACCTTGCGGGTGAATTGGTACTGGACCGGAACCAGCTCTTACGGATAACCGAAGCGCTCGCCAAGGATGCTCCGGGACTGAGTACGGTCTTGAAAAGCACGAGTCAGGTAACCACTGAGATGCAGGAGAAGATCATGCAACTCAGAATGCAACCTGTCTCGGTCCTCTTTGGGAAATACAACCGTATCGTGCGCGACATGAGCCGTAAGCAGAAGAAGGCGATAGTACTTGAGACTTCCGGCGAGGATGTCGAACTGGACAAATCGATCATCGAGGCGCTGATCGACCCGATGACTCACCTTGTCCGAAACGCAGTCGATCATGCGATTGAACTGCCCGAGGAGCGTGAGAAGGCGGGGAAACCGCGGCAAGGGAAGATACTGTTGAAAGCCTATCAGGAAGGCGGTCAGGTTCACCTCGCGATCGTTGACAACGGGTGTGGAATGGATGCGGACAAGATAGCCAAAACCGCTGTTGAAAAGAACTTGGTGACTTCTGCGCAGATCGCGGGTATGAATGTTCGCGAAAAGGTCAGGTTGATTCTAAAGCCTGGATTTTCAACTGCTAAGGAGGTAACCGCGGTGAGTGGGCGCGGTGTCGGTATGAATGTGGTGAATACCAACATCGAGGAACTCGGCGGCACGGTGGAAATCGAGACAACAGTTGGAGAGGGCACGAAGATCGACTTGAACCTTCCTCTGACTCTCGCGATCGTCAGCGGTTTGGTTGTAGGTACGAAAGGCCATAATATCGTCGTTCCTGAAGCGAACATCCAGGAACTGGTGAGGGTCAGGGTAGGCGAGACCGACAATACGCGGGTGGAGCAGGTACAGAAGGTGCAGATGTTGCGTCTGAGAGATTCGCTTATTCCACTTATCAGGCTTGATTCAGCCCTCGGCATCATATCTGAGAAAGAGGAGCGTGCCGAGATAAAGAAACAGAGGAAAGGCGACGTGATGACCTTGCGCTTCCTGATCGTATCGCATGGCAATTCACGTTTCGCGCTTCAGGTAGACGAGGTCGTCAGCACGGAGGAGATCGTTGTCAAACCGCTTCCCCGTTTCATCCAGAAACTCCAGGGGGTCAGCGGCACGACCATTATGGGAGACGGTTCCGTGTCGTTGATTCTGGATGTTGCCGGCGTTGTTCAGGTGACCGGCATGAAGCGGCTTGAAGAAAAGATAGTGTTGGAGGAAGAGGCCGACACGGAACTCCTCGGCGAGAAACAGTCGTTGCTTATCTTCGACATCGGGTCCGAGGAGCGATTCGCCCTGCCGCTGCAGTTGATCAACCGTGTTGAACAAATTCCCATCTCCGAAATTGAACGGGTCGAACAGCAGGATTATCTCCAGTATCGCGATGCGAACCTGAGGTTGATCTACATCGACGACTTTCTCCCGGTCAGCAAACCCGATCGATCCGAATGGACCCAGATAAGTCTGATAGTCCCGAAAAGCAGCCAGTATCCGATGGCGCTCGTAATCAGGCGGGTAATCGATACAATCGAGACGGTCATCGACCTCGACACGCGCACGATTACCGGCAAGGGACTCTATGGCTTCACCGTCCTCGACGGCAAGATCACGATGCTCCCGGACATGTTCAAGGTCTTTGAGATGGCGGATCCAAACTCCAAGGAAAAGGCCGAGTATATAAGCAGAAATGGGGTGAAAGCCAAAATCCTTTTGGTTGAGGACACACCGTTTTTCCGCACGGTCGAAAAAGACTACTTCGAATCCGCCGGGCATGAAGTAATCCTTGCCGAGGATGGCGAAAAGGCTTTGAACATTCTCGCGAGGGAACAATTCGATATAGTCGTCAGTGATATCCTGATGCCGAACCTTGATGGATTCGGTCTGGTCAAGGCCCTGCGTTCGGATGATCGCTGGAAGGATCTACCTGTTCTCGCGCTGACCTCCATGGAAGACGCCGCGCTTGCCCAGCGGTGTATGAAGGACGGTTTCACCGACTGGGAGATCAAGTTGAACAAGGAGAAACTGCTGACGAAGTTGGATGCAATTCTTGCGGGCGATAAAACAGTCGCATAGAAAAAATAAAGACTGGAGAGAACCGGTGCAAAGGACAATAGCAACTTTCCATCTCGGCGAGGTAAGGCTCGGGCTGGACATTCTGGTCGTCAAGGAGGTACACCGCCAGATAATCTTAACCAAAGTTCCCAGCGCTCCAGAGATGATCAGGGGCTTGATGAATCTTCGCGGCAAGGTGATGACCGTGATCGATCTCGATGTTCTCCTCGAGCGTCCTTCGCGCGATTCACACGAGGACAGCAGGTTGTTGATTCTAAAAACCGATTCCGAGATCACTGCATATCTATTTGAAGGAATTCTTGGAGATCTTAAGCTTGGTGATGATATTGTCGGTCTGTTGATCGACGGCATGAGTGAGGTGCTTGAGGTCGACGATGAGGAGATTCTTCCTACTCCGGCCAACATGGATGAGATTCAACGCGAGTATACTCAGGGGGTCATAAAGCTGGAGGATGGGCTTGTGATTCTGCTCAACGTTGAGGCTCTTCTGGAAAGGATACTCACTTGCGAATGGAATGCCAAGGCGGAGCAGGCATAGCATAGGTTATTCCGACCTTAATATTATCGAACGCCGGCTGAGAATTAGGCTTCACCCCCCCTTTACTTAGTTCAAGACGGGACGCGTGTATTCATATCTCTTTGCATGGCAAGGAAAGCGTAGCGAATCTCTGACCTCCGTAAAAAGGTAATAATCCGGTTGGCTGTTCTGCATCTGGATTATCAGACGGGTGCTTAGTATCTTTATTTCGTTGACGGTCAACTCTCTCGGAAAATGACAAATAACAACGGAAATTCGGAAGCGCTTCGTATTCTTGTCGTCGATGACACCGTGATCTATCGCAGAATACTTGCCCGGGTGATCGATGGGATTGAGAATGCCGAAGTTGTGGGCTCTGCAGAGAACGGGCAAATTGCACTCGAGCAGATCGGCGCAGTTGACCCGCAACTCATTCTGCTCGATGTGACGATGCCCGTCATGAATGACCTCGAAACCCTGAAAGAGATCAAGAAGCGTTACCCGGAAATAGACGTTGTAATGATCAGCGGGATCAACATCGATCAAGCCGGCCTGACGCTGGAAGCCCTCGAACTCGGTGCGCTTGATTTTATAGGCAAACCGACCGGTACATCCAGCGAAGACAGTTTGACGGTTCTGAAGACGAAGCTCGAACCTATTGTCGATCTCGTTCAAAAGCGCGCCAAACCATCCAGGGCGCGCGAAAGGCATCGGCCTCCCGCTCGTCGCGTTGTGCAAAGAGCAGCAGCGGCTGAGCCTGTGGTAGTGCCGCCGCCGGTTCCGGAAGTTGTTGTACCGGTTAAGCGCGAGATCGGGAAAATCGACATTATTGCAGTCGGGGTTTCGACCGGAGGCCCCAAGGCCTTGAATTCGCTCGTTCCCGCCCTCAGCGCCAACATTCCAGTTCCGATAGTTGCGGTCCAGCACATGCCGCCGCTGTTCACGACCTCGCTTACCCAGAATCTTGACAGGATTTCCGGACTGAGAGTGGTTGAAGGTAAGAACGGGGACAAACTGAAACCCGGGTGGATGTACTTCGCGCCGGGTGGAAAGCACATGGTTATTCGCGGGAGTTCGAGTAGCCCGGTTATCGGGATCAACGATTCGCCGCCGGTGCACCACAGCCGTCCGTCCGTCGATGTCCTCTTTCGTTCCGTTGGCCGGATCTTTAGTGGAAATGTTCTCACCCTGATTCTGACCGGTATGGGCTCTGACGGCGCGGATGGGGTCTCCTCTATCCGGCGAACGGGTGGATACTCGCTGGTCCAGGATGAAGCTACCAGCGTTGTCTGGGGTATGCCCGGAGTAGTGGCGGAGCGTGGATGTGCGGATGAGATCCTGCCTCTCCCGGAGATACCCGCACGAATCATGCAGATATTCAATAGATAAAATCGCCCGTCATCGGTTCCTGAGCACCAGACGCTGAATATTATCGCGCTTGAACCAATCGAACACTCCTGAATTCCAGTTCACCCCTCTACCACCTTTACGAAAAACGCCCCCGAATCCGCCCCTGTCAGCCGGATGGGAATGCTTGTCGGCATCGTACCAAGCGACTCACACCCACCGAATATGATGTAACCAATTTACGATGAGCGTAATCTCCGGAATAGAGCCGGCGATCGAGTGTTTGTTTTCGTGCACTCAACCGTTTGCTTTCGGATAGTAACCTTCCCATTCGCTTCAGGAATTGTTGCAGAATACGATTGATGATTGTTGCATTCCCACCTCACGGTCTCTCATCCTCCACTCGAAGTATTATGTATCGTAATACATATATTATCAATAGGATACGCACATCTCTGGTCGTCCGCCTCCGGAAATACTGGAGCTGTAAGAGAGAAAAGGTTAAAGTTTTCGCTTCATGATTCCGATAAGAGTGGCAGAAGGAAACCGAAGGAGCCGCGCGAAGCTTCCCTTGGCCGCGTGCGGCGCTGATGACTGAAAATCGATCGGCCGGAATCACCGGCTGGCGACCGTAGGAGGTGCCCATGAGTACCCGCATCAATCACAACATTATCTCGTTGATCACGCAGAGACACGTCAGCAGGACGCAGAACGACCTGGAAGACGCGCTGGTAAGGTTGAGTTCGGGTTTGCGTATCAACTATGCTTGGGATGATCCTGCCGGGATGGCGATCAGCGAACGTTTCAGGGCGCAGATCGCCTCGATGGAGGTGGCCGAGCGCAACGCCCACTACAACATCAACCTGCTGGCGACCGCCGAAGGCGCTTTGCAGACCATCGACGAGAATCTGATTCGTCTCCGCTCGCTCGCGATTCAGGCTTCGAACGGCGCGCTCTCGTCCAGCGACCGTTATGGTCTGAACCTTGAATTCCAGCAGCTCAAGTCGGAAATCGAGCGAATCGCCCAGACCACCAACTACAACAGCCTGAAACTGCTCAACGGCAGTCTCAGCGGCACTCCGGGTGATTTGAGGACCGGGATCAAGTTCCACATCGGGACGCACAACGTCTATGGCGAGGATTACTACTATGTAACCCTGGTCGATTGCACCACGAGTGCTCTCGGGTTGACCGGAACCAACGTTCTCAATACTCTGGCCGCCCAGACAACCATCAATTCGCTGGATACGGCGATCGACATCAAGGATCATAACCGGGTGAGAATCGGCGCCTATGTCGAGCGCCTCCATAACTCTATCCAGAACTTGCAGATCAGCCGTGAGAACGCTACCGCTTCGGAGTCGATGGTTCGCGATGCGGACATAGCTTCCGAGATGGCGGACTTCACCCGAGCCCAGCTGCTCATGCAGACAGGTATATCAATGCTCGCCCAGGCGAACATGATTCCCCAGATCGTCGCGCAACTTGTCGGGTAATTGGGAACGATCTGACATTTGGTAGGACGATTTGACGGAATAGGAGGCAATCCCATGAGCACGGCTATTCAAGCAAACCGGAAACTCTACAGCATTGGGCAGGTTCACGCGATTACCGGCATCCCCAAGCCGACTCTTCGCTTCTGGGAAAAGGAGTTCTCAAGCTACTTGAAGCCGCATCGTACCTCCGGCAATCAGCGCAGGTATGACGAGGTTGTGATCAGCAGAATAGAGAGAATCGATCAGCTTGTGCACAACGAAGGATATACGCTGGAAGGCGCGCGCAAGAAACTCTCAACCGAAGAGGCTGCCAAGGAAGCCGCAGAGGAAGCAATTCCTGGAATCGAAACGGACAACTTGCATAAGCTTGCCGAGACAATGTCCGATTATTTACTGAAGAAGTTGTTTGATCGGACTCAGCAGATGGAATCATCTGGCTGATCCGTTTTAATAAAACCCGGCGGACCGTGATATCCTGTCCGTTACGGCGGAGCGAGCATTCTGTGGGTCGGTAACCCTTGTTCTTTGATAATCAAGCCTGACGATCGAAGTGTCACGCCTTTGCTTCTACGGTGTGAAACCCATGTCTGCCCCACGAAGACAGGTGGCGAATCGCACAAGGGCCCGGATCCTGTTCCAGACCGGGATTTTCATGCTTGCGCAAGCGAACATGGTGCCGCAGATTGTTGCAGGACTTCTTGATCAGCTCGATTGACTGCTACCGCATCGCCCTGTCCGGGCAACGTCCGTACCTTCGGGTACGGGCGTTTTTTTGTGCGTAAATTGTGATGCAGGAGTCGATTGGTGAAGACTGCAAGATGTGGAGTACGACAACTTTTGCTTCGTAATATCCGGTCAGGAGGGTAACTCTATGGAAACATGTTTCGAAATAAGCTGGTAGAGATCGTACATACTGAAGGGTTTTGCGAGGTATCCGTCCGGTTTCCACTTGGATTCCTCGACAAGCGTATGGAGATGGGCGTATCCGGTGATCAAAATGACAGGCTTGTCTGTACCTGGGCGATTGGCCATACCGGCTTTGCAGGTGAAGGTTGAATAATCCGTAATACACGAAAATTTAAAATGTAAGAAAACATGGGAGTGGATGCGGGTTAGGCAACGTCATCGGGCAGAACTTTTTTACTTTCGGAGGAGTTGATATCGAGCATGTCCCAGTTCATATAGCCGGTGGGCAGGAGCTTTTCGTACTGTTTTATTTTGCGAATTACATCCTTTATTCGGTCGGCAGCCCGCGCGATCCGCGTGAGATTCTCTTTGATTTCCGGTGGGATGTCATGCGTGCTCATGCTGACCAGGTCCATGCACCCGAAGATTATTGCAAGTGGATTGTTGATCTCATGATTATACGTTACCACAACGCTGCCGATCGCCGCCATTCGCGCTGATTCTATTCTCGCTTCTTCGCTCTCTTCGAGATCCTGCAACGCTTTCGAGAGCCGGCGATTTTTCCGTTCGAGTTCGGTTTTATGACGTTGGAGTTCCTCGTTCTTGCCCTCGATCTCGTTATAGAGCGCGAGCGTACCCCGATTCGTCTCCTCGAGTTCCTCGCGCATGCTGATTATCTCACGTTTGAGGACCGCGATTTCAGCTTTCAATTCTTTGATTCTCTCGTTTTCGCCTTCCTCGCTCATTGAAGCGATCTCCCGATAAGAATCGAAGCGTCGTCGCCCGGCCGGGTGTACTTGCGGATCATCTTGTGGCCGACATTGCGGATGTCCATGTTGGCCATTTTCGATATGTTGTCCACCCACCCCTTACGGAAACCGTCCGAGACGAGCACAAGCCAATCGCCTGTCTGGTATTTATACTGTATTAATTGAAAAGCTCTCAGTTGAACACCCACGGTCCCGCTGTAATTTGTGAAGAGCAGAGTGCGTCGTTCTTTGTCGTGCGACTTCGTGACCAGGCCGCCGGCAACGTTACCGATCCCGAGCCATTCGATTTGTTTCTCATTTGGATTGATTCTCGCAAGTGAGATGGCGGCGCCGCGCAGTTTCATGAGTTTCTTATGCATTATTTGGATCATTTCGACGAGTGACAGCTTGCTATGCGTAAATGCAATCTCGACGGCCGTCTGAGATGCAACCGCAGCCTCTGGACCGTGCCCAAGTCCGTCGGCGAGTACTACGGTTATCGACTCCCTGTCATGAATGAAAGTACCGTAGTCACCGGCGATGGTTTCCTTCATGTGCGGTTTGATGAAAAGCGTGAACTCCCAGAAATTCTCGCTCTTCCTCTTGGAAATCATGCTCTTATGTACACGAATATGGCTGCCGTTCGGACCGGATCGAACCAGTTCCACGTGCTCCGCGAAACGGAGCACCGTAGGAAGACCGGCGCCGAGAGAGCCGGATGATGAGTAACCGTCTTCCAACGCCTTCTCGAAATCCTCGAATCCCGGCCCCTGGTCGACCACGTCGATGACAAGGTCCGGATTTTTACCTTCCGTGCTGTGACTGATGATGACGTGGCCCCGTTTCCTGCTGTGCTTGAGCACATTGCTCACCAGCTCCCGGACGATAATCTCAAGTTCGTTGACGCATTGCTTCGGCATTCCGATCCGGTTTGCCCGTTCCATAACCCTGGAGCGCACCGTATAGAGTGCATATTCGTCATTGATAGGCACGCATTCAGGATCATCGCCGGGTACGATCAGGTTCTTGGTGAATACCTTTTCGCCATCAATTGCCATTTTCCACCGCCTTCAGGAATAACAGGAATAATTTGTAGCATGTGGTTGTATTTCATTCACATCTTCGATGACTCTTCCCGCTTGTCCGGCTGCGTGGCATCAGCTTCACAAATTCGTTTGCCTGTCATCGAAAGCGCGGACTGCAACCCTCTGGCCAAGTTGCTGTTTGTGATAATCTCGGTGAGGTCGATGCCGAGATGGACCAGTGTCTGGGCGATTTCCGGGTTGATTCCGGTGATGATCGCCTTCGCACCGAGCAGACGCGCCGCGTTCACCGTCTTTATCAGGTGCGAGGCTACCATCGTGTCGATTACCGGTACGCCGGTGATATCTATGATGATCACGTTCGAGTGTGTTTCACCGATCTTGACCAGGACACTCTCCATTATCTGTTGCGCACGCACGCTGTCTACGCTGCCGATCAGCGGAAGGACCAGAATCTGATCCCAGATCCGAATCACCGGCGTCGAGAGTTCGAGAACGACCTTCTGCTGGTCGCGAAGCTGCTTTATCATTTCGCGCTGGCGCTCGACGTTGCGCAGGTTCTCCAGCGAGGCGGCGATTTGTGTGGCGAAGAGTTCGAGCGGGAGCAGGCTTTCGGGCGTCGGCATCAATCCATCCTCGGGATCGTCGACGCTGATCAAGCCGACAATTTCATTATCCGGGTCGTAGAGTGGAATAAAGAGGAAATCATCGGGGTGCCAACCATCATCCTTGATCTGATCCCGGCGTGTGCTGGGAAGACCGTTCATATCCACCTGGTTGTGGGGAAGATAATATGACCGCCCGATGAGATGTTTCTTGATCAGCCGTTCCTTCATGCTCCCGAGCGTGCTGCGTGAAATGGATTTCAGCTTCTCGATCTCTTTCTTGGTCAGGCCGCCGAATCCCAACCGTTCGAAAGTATCGTCGAGCTCCAGCAGCGAGACAACACATCGCTGGAACTTGGAATACTTGACAACGGACTCGGCGGTAAGTTGACAGACATCCCTGACCGTTTTTAACCGCAGCATCTTTGAACTGGTGGAAATCAGGTCTTCCAGCTGCTGTCGGATGAATGCTTCACTCATGCTGTCGCTCCTTGGGATATGTAATCCGGAATCTATCGGCGCCATTTTATCACGGCGACCTTGGTCCCTTCGCCGGGGGTTGATTGAATCTCGAATTCATCCATCAGTTTTTTCGATCCGGGAAGTCCCATGCCTATACCACGGTGCGAAGTCCAACCCTCGTGCAGCGCCACGTCGATGTTTTCGATCCCCGGACCGTGATCGATAAAGGACATCTTCAGACCGACCATCTCATATTCGTTGTGGACCAGCTCGATAATCACTTCGCCTTCGCCGGCGTATTCAAAGATATTCCGGGCGAGTTCGCTGGCAGCGGTTGTAATCCGAGTCTGGTCGACGAGGTTGAAATGGTTTTCCTTCGCGATCTGTCTGCAGATTCGCCGGCAGATCACAATATCCTGTTCTGATTGAATGGAGATTTTTCGCTGTACGCTCATCGGAGCTCACGGAATTATATCACAGATTCCAGCAGGCTGACTCCGCTCTCCATATCGAGAGCAGTATAGATGTTCTCCAACCTCAGCCCGAGTTCAACCAGAGTAATCGCCACCTCGGGCCGCATGCCGGTGAGCACGACCTTGGCATCCATAAGGCTCGACATCCTCGCTGTGTCGCCGAGCATCCTGCCAAGGTAGCTGTCGACCATCTCGAGCACTGAGATATCGATTAATACACCTGTGGCGCCGGTTTTTTCTATTTGCTCGAGAATATCCTCCTGTAGACGTGCGACTGTTACGTCATCCATATCAATTTGAATCGGGACTATCAGAAAATTCTTTATTTTCAGGATGGGTATTTGTGTTTCCATGTTATCGGTTTCCTCTGTTGCGGGTCGCTATATAAAATGGGAAGAAGATATGAAAGGGGCTATGTTTCCCGTCGCCTGGTCAAGGGAAATGCAATGCCTCGATGTTTCGTGAATAAAGGCAAGTATCGATGTACCCCCGAATTTTGAAATGTAAGTCAAATGTTCTCAAAGATCAAAACCTTTAAAACAAATGCGCCTGCAAGTTACGTCCGGAGATGGTGGACACGATCACATGATTCGATGGGTTCTGAGCTGCGCCACACAGCTCAATGCAAGGCGTGAGTCCGCAGGCATAACGGGTTATTTCAAGAACTCACAACGCAGCAGTGGGCTGTGTGGCGCGCTCCCGAAGGGCTTGACGTAATGGGGTCATCTTCCTCGTTGGTTTTGCTTGCTGTGGAACCACCACACCGACGCAAAACCGCCTTGAATCTAATCCCATTGCGTCAAGCA
>SDBV01000518.1_pt1 | contig 55394 bp, 49 predicted proteins | sample 2277081 | NCBI WGS metagenome assembly SDBV01 (sample SAMN10402039, study PRJNA504765) | marine sediment metagenome | isolation source: marine sediment core GS10_PC15, 223 cmbsf | place: Arctic Ocean: Southern Knipovich Ridge | collected 2010
ATTTGGAAATTTATGCTGGATTATTCCATACTGAAAAATGATATCAAACTTCGCGATCATGTCATTTTTACTTTGCAAAAAATGGCCATTGGCGGCATTTTCGATCAAATTGGAGGTGGTTTTGCCAGGTATTCCGTTGATGAGCGATGGTTTGCGCCTCATTTTGAGAAAATGTTATACGACAACGGCCAATTATTGTCGCTGTACGCTGCAGCGTTTACCATTACCGGAAAAGCAACGTTTAAAGATGTAATTGATAAAACCATAGAATGGTTAAAAAGGGAAATGATGAATGAAAAAGGAGGGTTTTACAGTGCCCTTGATGCTGATAGTGAAGGTGAAGAAGGCAAATATTACGTATGGACGGAAGAAGAAATTGACACAATAATTGGCTCGGATGCCATACTTGTAAAATCTTATTTCAATATCGAGAGAGACGGTAATTGGGAGAAAGGCACCAGTATTCTATACCGCAATGAAGATTCTGATTATAGTCCTGAAGAAAAAGAAAAAATCAAGAATGCCGAAAAATTGCTTTTAAGCCACCGGGAGATACGTATAAAACCGGGACTTGATAACAAAGTACTTGCAGGTTGGAATGGATTGATGCTCAAAGGCGTATGTGACGCCTATTTAGCTACTGGAAACAAACTCTACCTCGATATTGCCAATAAAAATGCCGCATTTATACGGGATAACCTGGTGAAAGGAAACAAATTGACACGAAGTTACAAGTCCAATATTCCAGCGATGCTGGAAGATTATGCTTTTGCTATCCAGGGATTTATATCTCTTTACCAGTCAGATTTTGACATTCAATGGATTGAGCTGGCAAAAAAACTCACCAACGAAACGATTGATAATTTCTACGACAAAAATGATGCACTATTTTATTTTACGTCCGAAGGTTCTTCGTCTTTGATTGCCCGTAAGAAAGAAATTCATGACAATGTAATTCCTTCCTCAAATTCCCAAATGGCCCGTAATCTGTATTTGCTTTCAAACTTAACCGGGAATGAGGATTGGGGAAAGATTGCTATCAGTATGGTCGAAAAAATATCGTCCTTGTTCGGCCAGGACATTGAGCATCTCGGTAACTGGGCCTCTACATTAATCCTGATGGACACACCACTTACCGAAGTTGTGATTGTAGGCAAAGAAGCTCAGAAATTTAATCTTGAACTGTCTAAATATTATTTCCCTTTCAAAATTACAGCCGGATCACTCAAAGAATCGGATAGTTTGCCACTACTTGAAAACCGGCCGGCTGTTAATAGCAAAACAACCATTTATGTCTGTGAGAACAGGGTGTGTAATCTTCCGGTACATTTAGTTAAAGAGGCATTGAATCAATTTCCGGATCTTGGATAAGCTACAATTAAACGAGCCCGTCATCGATAAATTCAGCACTCTTTTTGCTGACATTATCTTACCTGTTCCCCTACCCCGTTTATTCACATACAGGGTACCCAGGGATCTTTCCAGACAGGTTGAGATCGGAGGACGGGTAATCGTGCAGTTTGGTAAGCGAAAAATTATTACCGGTATTATTGGAGCCATTCATGGTAATCCTCCATTGGATTATGAAGCAAAGTATATTCTTGAATTTTTAGACCCAATCGGTCAACCTACGATAAACAAAAACCAGTTAACTTTCTTTGACTGGATGGCAGGTTACTATATGTGTACAATTGGAGAAGTTCTGAACGTCGCAATACCCTCAGGGTTGAAATTAAACAGCGAATCAAAAGTCCAATTACATCCATCCTTTTCTTTCCATGATGCAACATATCCTTTCTCTACCCATGAAACTACAATATTAGATGCTTTGGAAGGTACCCAAAATCTCAACTACAACCAGATAAATGAAATTACCGGGCTCAAGAACATTTACACCATTTTAAAATCGCTTGTAAAAAAAGAAAGTATCATCATTTATGAAGAAATAAAGGAAAAATACAAACCAAAAACAGAACGAAGAATAAGGTTGAAAAAGGATTTTGTACTAAACAACAGGAACCTGGAACGGCTTTTTGAGACACTTGGAAATAAGCAAAAACAAGTAGATGTCCTGCTTTTTTACCTTCAGAAAATCCCGGTTTATACTCAGCCGGATAAAAATGTGGAGGGGCTGCTTAAAAGTGAATTTAAATCTGCAGGCCTTTCTTTGTCCTCATTGAAAACTTTAATGCAAAACGAAGTATTGGAAGAATTTGAGGTTATCCTAAGCCGGTTTCCTGAAGTACTCGATGGTGAAATGGACATCCTGCTATCTCATAGTCAGAAGATTGTACAGCAGGAAATTTTAGCAGCATTCGGTAAAAATAAACCCGTTTTGCTACATGGTATCACGGGTAGCGGAAAAACCGAGATTTACATCAAGTTAATTGAAGATGTTGTTGAAAGTGGGCACCAGGCGCTTTTTTTATTGCCTGAGATTGCACTTACCACCCAAATTGTAAGCAGGCTGAAAATTGTTTTTGGTGACAAAATGGGTGTTTATCATTCCAAATTTTCTGACAATGAACGCGTCGAAGTTTGGAATGGTGTGATTAACGAGCGATTTACTTTTATTGTAGGAGTACGATCTGCAATTTTCCTTCCGTTCAATAATCTGGGACTGATAATCGTTGATGAAGAGCATGAAACATCCTACAAACAAATGGACCCTGCCCCCAGATACCACGCCCGGGATTCAGCTCTTTATCTGGCCAATCTTCATCATTCAAAGATCATCCTGGGTTCAGCTACGCCTTCAGTGGAAACCTATTATAACACAACGCAAAATCGGTACCATCTGGTAGAGTTACACGAAAGATATGGGGAAGCCACCCTCCCTGATATTGAATTTGCAGATATTAGCAGGGAAAGGAAAAAAAAGACAATGAAGGGTGATTTTTCATCGGTGCTTATTACTGCTCTGGAAGATACTATCAGGGCTGAGTCCCAGGCAATTATTTTTCAAAACCGTCGTGGATATGCCCCTTACATGCATTGCAGTACCTGTGGATGGATACCCAAGTGTCAGAACTGTAGTGTGAGTCTTACCTACCATCTCTACAAAAATGAGTTAAGGTGTCATTATTGCGGATACAAAGACAAAGTTCCGGTTGTATGTGGCTCCTGCGGTTCCGATACTTTAAATACAAAAAGTTTTGGAACCGAGAAACTTGAGGAAGACCTCCAATTGATGTATCCGGATCAAAAAATAAGCAGGATGGATCTTGATACCACACGCAGCAAATATGGTTACCAAACCATTATAGAAGAATTTGAAAAGGGACAAATCGACATACTTGTAGGAACTCAAATGGTAAGCAAAGGACTGGATTTTAACAATGTGACCCTGGTTGGCATCTTCGATGCTGACCGGATGATCCATTTTCCAAATTTCAGGTCACATGAACGTACCTTCCAACTCATTACCCAGGTGAGCGGACGCGCCGGTAGAAGGAATAAAAAAGGCAGGGTTGTAATTCAAACCTTTAGTCCGGAACAACCTGTACTCCAAAGAGTAAAAGACCATGATTATATTAAATTTTATCAAACAGAAATTGGGGAACGTACCAAATACAAATACCCTCCTTTTTTTCGTTTAATCAATATTATCCTGAAACATAAAGATTATCAAACCTGTCAAAAAGCTGCCAGGGCATTTCATTTGTTGCTTTCCAACGAATTTGGAACTGAAAGAACACTGGGGCCTCAAGAAGGTATGATTGCAAGGATCAGGAATATGTACTTATGGGAAATACTGATAAAATTTGAGCGGAAAAAAGTAAACCTTACAAAAGTAAAGGACATCATTTTAAAAAAATCGCTGGAACTTAAACAAGAGAAGGAGTTTCGAAATATCAGGCTTATCTTTGACGTTGACCCCTACTGATGGCATGAGGCGAATATTTTTTTCACAAATAAAATTACTTTCTAAAGCACTTATTAAATCGATGGTACCATTTATGTTATTGTCTGTACTAGCATGTGAGGAAAGTACCCCCGACCTGGAATACGCCAATGAACCGTACGTAACACTTCGTTTTTTCACAAAAATCGATCTCCTGCCAGCCAGCGTTGGCATCCTGGAAATAAATGAAATTTCCGGTGATGAACTTATCAATTTTCAGGACACCACCAGTGAATTCCTTCTCCCGTTATCCATGAATGATGATTTTTCGAAATTCATCATTATATACTCTCACCCGGCAGATTCAACAATACACCTCGACAGTATGGATGTGTCCTATACACGGAGGATTGAAAATACCCCTGAAAATTATGTAGATGTAAACTGTTATTTCACACAGGTGCTCGAAAGCTCATTTGATTCCCTTTCTTTTATTTGTATAGACACACTAGGAATTTGTAAAAGCAATGAATCGGTTATCAACGTATATTTTTAGCCTGGTCCTGATCGTGTCATCCTTGTCCTTACATGCTCAGGATGCAGACACCGTGGAAGTTAAAAAAGTGCGTATTTCGCTTGGCTTCGCCCTCGACTATGGTAAAATTTTAACTTTGCCTTCAAAATTTGAAACAAAAGCGGAAGTGGCATTTGACATTACCATCATGAGTAAATTTCAAATTTTGGTGGAAATCGGATATGCAAGCCTCACTCCACAGGATGCAATTAATAATGGCACCTATAATTCAGCAGGTTTATATTATCGGGCAGGACTGACGTACGGAGGAGAAATCCTTCCTAAAAATTTTCTTTCATTTGGGGTTTTATATGGACTTAGTAACTTCGAAGACAGCGGTACTGTTTTAATTAAAAGTACGATATGGGAAGATTTTAATTCAACATTTGAACGTAACGACCTGACGGCCTCCTGGTATGAAATTTTAATAATTTCTGAACAAAGAATCAGAAATAATTTAGCCCTGGGAGTCAAATTCAGATGGCGCAATCTTACAAATTTCACAAACAACTATGAGCCGGAAGTTCTTGCAATTCCCGGATACGGCAGAACATTCAACAACTCAATACCCGCAGTTAATTTGTATGTAAAATTTCTGTTACCTCTTTAATCACCTACAATGTCCCACTCATCATTCAGAATACTTATTGCATGGTGGGCCGTTAGATCAAACAAACAGGGAACCACTGAAATATAATTGTTGGCGATTGCCCACTCATCATTGTCCTCCCCTTTATCAAAATTCACAAAATTGCCAGCCATCCAGAAATAGGTACGTCCATGAGGGTCTTTACGCTCATCAAATTCTTCCTGCCATTTGGCACGTGCCTGGCGGCAAATTTTTATACCTTTAATTAATTCATTCTGTTTTGGAGGAAAATTTACATTGAGTGCAACACCTTTTGGAAGTCCTTTTTTCAACACCTGTCTTGAGATGCTTTCTACAAATGACGCTACATGATCAAATTCAGCTTTGGACGAGAAATCACACAATGAAAACCCGATGGCCGGCATACCTTCAATTGCAGCTTCCAATGCAGCCGACATTGTTCCGGAATACAAAATACTGATGGACGTATTCGGCCCATGGTTTATCCCGCTTACAACCAGGTCAGGCTGTCGGTCGTGCAAAATATGATGCTTCGCCAACTTTACACAATCTGCTGGGGTACCGCTGCATTTGTATGCATCCAGGCCCTTAAATAAATCTGTTTTTTGTAATCGCAGGGTTTCCCCGATAGTTATGGCATGGCCCATTCCGGATTGAGGACTATCGGGAGCAACAATCACAACTTCACCGAGTTTTTTCATTATATCAACAAGAAATCGAATTCCCCTGGAGGTAATGCCATCATCATTCGAAATAAGGATAAGAGGTTTTTTCATACCTCAAAGGTATTCACGAAATCCTGTTAATCCCGAAATTGTCATTGAACATTGTAACGCTTACGCCGGAGCAGCGTAGGCGCTAGCGGCCAGTCTAAGTTGGTGTGAGACGGGTTGTCGCACACGATTTTGACGCGCCTGCCCGCCAAAACTTGTGAAGGAGGGTAAGCATAGTATCATCATGGTGAGCATCGAAATTCGAGCCTGTCTGCCAGGCTAGGCACGCAAGTGCCTGAATTGCAGTAAATTAGGCTGCGTAGTAAATTTCCAATGAAAATTCCGGGGTAGAAAAATAAACCAGATTAACTTTCGATTATTGAATTGTAATAAGCTGTAATCCTGGCAAGGTCTCCTTTCCGGTCAACTTTCAGGTTATAAGTTTTAATGTAGCTTTTTATCATGCTATGCTTATCCTTCATGATTTCCAGCAAATCTTTCTTCTTTTGAGTGAACCTTGTCATTTCACCTTTCGCGGTTATAAAATAGTACTCATATGTCAGTACGGTACGTGTATAATTTCCACCCGACCAATAATAATTGTTATATGTAGAAGTTTCCTGACCAATTTCTTCCCTTGTAAGCAAGGTTAACTTGCCTTCATAAAGTACTTCAAATAATACCTGGGCTTTATACCCTGGGGTAATATTATAGGGAATGCTGTAAAATTGTCTGTAGTTATCAACAGTTACATCAAAAATTTCGAAGTAAATAATTTTTTTAGCGCCAAATGTAAAGATTTGGTTATTTATATCGACCTGAACAAGGTCACGTGTGAGATCGTACTTTAATTTCCCTATGAGGGTGTCCCCGTCCGTAATGACAAGTTTCCCTTTATGCCAGTATTCTGACGGAAATTTCTGACCGTAAGAAACTGAACCTGCAAATAGAAATACAAGAAAAACAATATTTTTCAATCTATTATTCATTTTTAAGAATCGCATGTCCCATTTTATCCCTTTTGGTTTCGAGATACTTCATGTTGTATTTATTCGGTTTAATTTCAATTGGTATTTTTTCAACAATTTCAAGGCCATACCCCATCAAACCCGCCCGTTTATTTGGATTGTTTGAAATCAACCGGAGTTTGGTAACCCCGAGATCACGAAGGATCTGAGCGCCTACTCCATAATCTCTTTGATCGACGTCGAAACCAAGTTCGATATTTGCCTCTACAGTATCCATTCCATTTTCCTGAAGCTTGTATGCCTTTAGCTTATTTATTAAACCAATTCCTCTACCTTCCTGGTTCATATAGAGCACAATTCCTTTACCCTCTTGCTCCACCATTTCAAAAGCCCGGTGTAATTGAGGTCCACAATCACAGCGGCATGAGCCAAATATATCCCCGGTCTGGCATGATGAATGCACACGTACTAAAACCGGTTCATCTTTTTTCCATTTCCCTTTAATAAGGGCCATGTGGATATCTCCTGTACTTTTTTGTCTATATGCAACAAGATCATAATTTCCATATTGCGTAGGCATTTGTACCCCTATCTCTCTTTCAATGAGTGATTCTTTTTCAAGGCGGTACCGTATAAGGTCTGCAATGGAAATGAACTTAAGGTTGAATTTGTTTGACACTTTTTTAAGATCGTCAACCCGGGCCATCGATCCGTCTTCATTCATAATCTCAACCAAAACACCTGCAGGTTTCATTCCTGCTAACCTCGCAAGGTCAATTGCTGCTTCGGTATGACCTGTTCTCCTGAGGACACCACCAGGCTTTGCTTTTAGAGGAAAAATATGACCGGGCCTGCCTAAATCTTCAGGTTTTGTAGTCTCAGCCACAAGCGCCCGAATGGTTTTAGCACGATCACTGGCAGATATTCCTGTAGTACAGCCATGTCCGATTAGGTCAATCGACACGGTAAACGGTGTTTCATGTATTGCCGTATTTTTTCCAACCATTAACTCAAGGCCCAACTCTTCACATCGGCTTTCAATAAGCGGTGCACAAATAAGGCCTCTACCGTGTTTGGCCATAAAATTTATTATCTCGGCGGTTACTTTTTCGGCAGCACAAATAAAATCCCCTTCGTTTTCCCGGTCTTTATCATCGACCACAATTACAACTTCGCCATTTTTAATAGCTTTAATTGCATCGTCAATGTTGTTTAATATCAATTCCTTTCCCATAAATATGAATCCATTCAGATCGTGAATGATATTGCAAAGTTAATAAATAGGTGTCAAGTATAATATGATAAGAACAGCCTATCTTGATATAACTATTCCCAAAATATCAGCCATTTCGTTTTCCAATTTCTTATATTTTAGATGAATTTTCTGATATTTTATCTGATCTTCTTCCAATACAGCATTTTGAAGGGCATCAAGATTTATTTGAATAGGTATTTTTATTTTTGAAAATTTTAACCTTACCATGTCGGTATAAGTTTTGTCTTTCAGTAAGGATTCTTCATCGGGAACGATTATCTTATGCTTATCATACCATTTGGGACTAACCTCATATTTATCAGTTATGAGATTTACAACTTCATTTTTTACCCTTTCGCTACCGTTTTCAAGAAAATATGTAGCATCAAACGATTCGTCATCTTTAACCCTTGTTTTAAACATTGTGTAAATTTCATTATAAACAGGCGTTGTAAATTCACCATCATCGTCTAATTCATTGAACAGATATTGATATAAAAAAACTTCATTTTCAATTTCTTTGAAGCCATAACGAATCAGAGTTCTTATATTTTCACGTTCTCTAATAATAATCTCGGCTTCTCGTCGATCTGTAATATTATCTTCAAGATTATGATCGATGAGGGAATCAGCCATAAGTGGGAATTCCCGTGGTTCCGGGGCTTCTTTCTGCCTTTTTCTTCTCGCTTTAATAATAATCTTATTAAGCTCGGTGATCAGGATGGACTCGTCAATCTCAAGCAGAATCCCTGCTTCTTTGATATATACCATCCGTTTAATAGGGTCCGGGATCTTCGAAATACTCTCAACAATATCACGGATTGTAGATGCTTTCTTAATGGGGTCCCCTTTTGCTTCTTCAAGAAACAGGTTTACTTTGAAAGTGATAAAATCCTGCTTTTTTTCATCAAGGAATTTTCTGAATTCGTATCCCCCCAGGTCTTTTGATAAACTGTCAGGATCTTCCCCTTCAGGAAGAACGACCACTTTTACATTTTGACCTCCTTCAAGGATCATATCCACACCCCTTAATGATGCCTTTATTCCTGCGGGATCGCCATCAAACAATACAGTAATATTTTCAGAATATCGTGACAGCAACCGGATCTGATCTTCTGTAAGTGATGTTCCGGAGGAAGAAACTACATTTTCAATACCTACCTGGTGCAACGAAATCACATCAGTGTAACCTTCTACTAAATAGCAGTTGTCCTCCTTACGTATAGGCCCTTTGGCCAGATGTAATCCGTAGAGAACATTTGATTTATGATATATCTCTGTCTCCGGAGAGTTGATATATTTGGGCTGTTTCCCTTCTTTTTTTAGTGTGCGGGCGCCAAATGCAATCACTTTCCCCGTCTGGTTATGTATTGGGAACATTACCCTTCCCCGAAAGCGATCGTATTCTTTATCATCTCTGGTAACAGTAAGGCCGGCCTTTTCGATGATCTTTCTTGAATAACCATCTTTCAATGCTGTTGTAAGAAGACCATCCCAGGACTCCACGCTGTATCCAAGTTCAAATTTTTTGATAATTTGATCCGTAAGGCCCCTTTCTTTAAAATAACCAAGTCCTACGGCTTTACCCTCGTCAGTGTTGAGAAGGTTATTTTCAAAATAATTTCTAGCATAGTTCAGAACAATAAAAAGTGATTCCCTCTCATTTTGGGCATCGATATCTTCTTCTGAAAGTTCCTTTTCTTCTATTTCAATGCCATATTTCCCGGCTAAATACTTAAGCGCTTCAGTGTAACTCAGCCCATCATATTCCATGATAAAGCTGATGGCATCCCCTCCCTTACCGGAACTGAAACACTTGTAAATTCCTTTCGAGGGTACGACAAAAAAAGATGGTGTTTTTTCGTTTGTAAAGGGGCTGTGGGCCTTGTATGCCTGCCCGGATTTTTTAAGGTTCACAAAATCCCCTACCACATCTACAATGTCAATGCGGTTCTTAATTTCGTCGATTGTTTCCAGAGGAATTATCACTTAAATCAAATTTAATCAGTCGGGAGAATTAATGCATAGTTCCTAAGAATATATAAATGTTAACCCGAATTAATTGGACTGATAATCAAAGATAAAGAAATCACTTGTAAACCATGGATTGTATAAAATTTAGATTCCATCCGCGACATTAAAAACAAGGATTTACAGGTAATATCTGAATACTTATTAAATTTGTAAAATTAAAATTAAATTTTATTCCAATCACTGTCTAATAGCAAATAATGAATATAACTGAAGAACACGTAATAAAGGCACTTTCGACTGTCATGGATCCTGACCTGAACAAGGACTTAGTTTCCCTCAACATGATCAGGGATATTAAAATTGATGGCAATAAAATCGCTTTCGTGGTTGTGCTTACAACTCCTGCATGTCCCTTAAAGGAAATGATAAAAAATGACTGCCTGAATGCTCTACACAGCCATATTGGGGAGGATATTGAAATAGATATGGACATTACCTCTGAAGTAACAACTACAAGGCTTAAGGATGCACCAATATTACCCGATATAAAAAATATTATTGCAATTGCCTCCGGTAAAGGTGGCGTTGGAAAATCAACGGTTACTGCAAATCTGGCAGTTTCACTTGCGAAAAATGGAGCGAAAGTTGGCCTTGTGGATGCGGATATTTTCGGCCCTTCACTACCAACAATGTTCAACTGCGAAAACGAACAACCATCGGCTATTGAGAAAGACGGGAAACCATACATTGTCCCCATTGAACAATACGGGGTTAAATTGATTTCGATTGGGTTTCTGGCACCAGCCGATAATGCAGTTGTCTGGAGAGGCCCTATGGCAAGCTCAGCGCTTCGTCAGTTTTTTACAGATACCGATTGGGGGGAGCTCGACTATTTGCTCGTTGACCTTCCTCCGGGAACGAGTGACATACATCTGACCCTTGTACAAGCGGTTCCTGTAACGGGTGCTGTAATTGTAACAACACCCCAAAAAATTGCATTAGCTGATGCTATTAAAGGAACAGCCATGTTTAAACAAGCCCAAATAAATGTACCGATTTTGGGTGTAATTGAGAACATGTCCTATTTCACACCAGCAGAACTTCCTGATAAGAAATACTATATTTTCGGTGAAGGTGGTGGCAAACAATTGTGTGAAAAATTTGATGTGCCATTGCTTGCCCAGATACCCCTTGTGCAGGATGTAAGGGAAAGCAGCGACAATGGTTACCCTATAGTATTGAAAGAGGATCTATCAGCAAAATCATTTGATGATGCTGCCAAAAATCTTGCGCAGCAGATAGCGATTCGAAATGCAACAAAACCACAAACTGAACCTGTTGAAATAACGACTGCTTAGTGAAAATGAGTAAATCCGGATCCATGGTAAAAAAAATTGAGGCTGCTTTAGATAGTATCCGACCATATCTGGAGGCAGATGGAGGAGACATACGCATTTTAAGCGTAAAAAAAGATCATGTTGAAATTGAACTTTTAGGCGCTTGTAGTTCTTGCGCCATGTCACCCATGACACTAAAAGCAGGGGTAGAAGAAGCGATAAAAAAAGCTGTCCCAGAAATAAAGACAGTCGTTGCAATAAATCAGGAAGAGCAGCTTCCGTAGTAAAAAGGATTTTTTATTCAAATGTGATTGTTGGATATGTAGAAATTGGAAGAATAGTGTCCTTTACATTTAAAATAGCGCTTTTATCAATTACTGTGGCCGGGCTGCTGCTTTCAACTCCTGCCCTCGGTCAGCGAAATTGTGCTACCGTAGAATACAATAAGAATAAAAACCTACGCCCGGGTTTCGAAGATAAGGGTGATTTTGAAGACTGGATTACACAGCAGAGGTTGTTCAATGTATTCAAACAGCAAATTGGGCCGCTCTCAGTTTTTCGTACCAAAGCCACTATAGACAAAATTCCAGTTGTAATTCATTTAATACACGATGGTGAAAATATTGGTGTGGGAGGAAATATTTCTGATACCCAGATAAATTCTCAAATATTGGTACTGAATGAAGATTTCCGAAAACTAAATGCAGACACTACAGAAACACAACCCCCTTTCCGACCTGTTGCCACAGATTCCGAAGTAGAATTTGTGCTGGCAAAACAAGACCCTGAAGGGTTGCCTACCAATGGGATTGTACGTGTAAAAGGCTCCCGGTCCAGCTGGACTTTTTCCAGTGATACGCAGCTAAAAGCTGAAAGTTACTGGCCGGCAGAAGATTATCTGAATATATGGGTAACAAACCTTTCCGGTGGATATCTGGGCTGGGCACAATTTCCTGTTTCAAGCCTTGAAGGACTGGAAGAAGCATCAACAAACCGTTTAACAGATGGTATTGTTATCGGGTATCAATATTTTGGATCCATCGAAAAGGAGCCGGATGCATTTTTGGTTAGTCCATGGAACCTGGGAAGAACAACAACACACGAAGTTGGTCACTTCCTGGGATTACGACATATTTGGGGCGATGGTGATTGCAATGTCGATGACTTTGTTGCTGATACCCCCCTGGCATCAATAGAGTCCTTAGGTTGTCCGGCGACGAAATCCACATGTGGAACGCTTGATATGTTTCAGAATTACATGGATTATACCGATGACGCTTGTATGAACCTTTTCACTAATGGCCAGAAAGAAAGAATAAAAATAGTAATGCAGGAAAGTCCACGAAGGGCTTCACTCCTTACATCACCCGGTTTGCTTGAACCTTCCGTTGCCGATCTTGATCTTGGAATAAGAAACATTATTGATCCAATCAGTGGAATTTGCACAGCGGATGTAACGCCTTCTATTACGCTGCGTAATTATGGTATTGATGTTGTTACAAACTTCGAACTTGAGTTATGGATCAATAATTCCCTCATTGAAACCATGGCTGAGATTACAAATTTGAATCACCTGGATACACTCGATGTTAGTTTTAACACTATAACAACTCCTTCTTCGGGACTGGCAGATTTTGAATATAGAATTACAGAGGTGAATTTTACGTCCGATGGTAATCCGCTAAACGACATAAAATCCGCACAAATATTCATTCCCGAATTTCTTGCAATTCCTTTCACTGAACCATTTGATTCATTTCCTGTAAGCTGGGAAATAAAAAATGCAGACAACAGCAATACATGGAGATTAGCAAAAAGTCCATCATGGAATCCCGGCAATAAATCTATGGCCCTGGATTTTCGAAAGGGTAGCAACCCAGGTGAGGAGGATATTCTCAGCATGCCCGTAGTGGACCTTTCTACTTTAACAGAAGCATATCTGCAATTTGATTATGCCTACAGTTATACCACAAATGGAGAAGACCGTTTAAAAATTGCCGGGTCCGCAAATTGTGGCATTAGCTATAACCAGGTGATTTTTAACAAATCAGGGAAAGGTCTTGAAACTGCTCCGGAATCTGACCTGGAATTTATTCCGGGTTCGCGGCTCGACTGGAAACGGGAAGTGATTAACCTGGGGATATTTCTTGGTGAACCAAGCCTTCAACTTGCTTTTATTGGCACAAGTGATTTGGGAAATACACTTTACCTTGATAACGTATCGATCGTAAACGAGAGTCACTACAATGCTGGAATTAAAGGTATTTTATCGCCTGACCTTGCATTTTGTGAAGAAGCGATCACACCAGAAATTGTGGTCGAAAATCTTGGTACGGAAACCATCGACAATGTACAGATCAACTATAGAACAGAAGGACAGAATTTCAGTTCCAAGAGTTTCTCTAACCTTGCTTTGGCAGCAGGAAAGTCAGCCTCGCTTGTCCTGGATGAAATCGCCATACCTGGAAGCACCACATTGAGTATTCTACTGGTAACCCCGGGAATCACAGTTTCATCTACCCAAAACACCAACCAAATCTTTCCGCTAATCAAACATTGTAGTGAGCAGATAATTCCTCTTCGGGAAAATTTCGAAAACGAAATATTGGATGGTTCATCCTGGCTATCATTTGAGAGTGACAGTGCCGAATCCTGGATAATTACCGAAACATTCTCATACGGTAAAGCTGCCAATATTAAAAACTACAACTATTTGTATCCAGGTACGCGCAGCTATTTAATCAGCCCCTTACTTGACCTGACTTCCATTACAAAAGCCAGCATGTTTTTCGATGTTTCCTATGGTACTGACAGACTCCCCGGTGAATCGCTTCGAATCTTTGTTTCCAGCGATAATGGGTTAAACTACTCCGAAATACTTTATGAGAAGTCAGGACTTGAGCTGTCTGTATTTCCTGCAATTGCTCCTTGGACACCTCAGTCTGAAAGCGACTGGATAAATGAATTTATTGATTTAAGCCAATATACAGGCAGTAAAATATTTTTGGCTTTTGAAGTTATTTCCAAAAGCAGCAATGATCTTTTCATTGACAATATCGAATTCTTTGCTGACGATAACCCTGATCCCATAAGGATTGAAAGCAACCTCAGGTATTATCCAAACCCTGCCTCCGGTGGAGTTTTCAATGTTACATTTAACCTGAAAACGAAAGAGGATGTAACTATTATTATGATTGATGCGATGGGACGCCAGGTATTCCGTCGTGAATATCCCAATACACTCAACCAGACTTATCCATTTGATATGTCGGGCCGGGGTTCGGGGATTTATATTCTAAAGACAATCAGTAAATCAATCAATTCATCTGTCAGATTGTTTGTTGATCCCTGAAAAACCTGCCCCGGGAAAGATATATTTGCATAATAACCGGAATTAAACCTATCAAATGACAAGTACTTTAAATGTTGCACTGGTTTATGGTGGCAGGTCAGTAGAACATGATGTATCTGTGATTTCAGCTAAAAACATCTTTAATAACATAAATAATAATTTATACAATGTAATTCCATTTGGGATTAGTAAATCTGGGAAGTGGCTTTTAATGTCCGAAGTATCTGCTGATCTAACGAAGGGTAAACCATTACAATTAATCCTGGACGCATCAAATCCAGGATTTTCTGAAAACGGAGATTTTATAAAAATTGATGTTGCTTTTATTATCCTTCATGGCACCGATGGTGAAGATGGTAGCATCCAGGGACTATTTCAAAGCATGAATATCCCTTATGTGGGATCAGATGTGCTGGGCTCATCCATGGCAATGAATAAGATCATAAGCAAAAAAATATTTAATCAGGAAGGAATTCCTACCGCAAAAGGTGTTTTCGTTTATAAAGGCGGCATTAAACCCGAATATTCAGAAGTATCAGAAACACTTGGATCACCATTCATTGTAAAACCGGCAAACCTGGGGTCATCGGTAGGTGTTTCTATTGTTAATTCATCCGGAGAGTATGATAATGCCATTGAAAATTCATTCAAATATGACGAGGCCCTGCTTATAGAAGAGTTTATTGTTGGAAGAGAGTTGGAATGTGCAATAATTGGCAACGAAGAGCCTCAAGCATCACCACCGGGAGAAGTAGAATTACAAAAAGACTATAAATTTTATAGTTTCGATGCCAAATATGTTGACGATAAGGCATCTATTTGTCATATTCCAGCAAAACTTGACAAGGAAATAGAGGAAAAAATCAAAAAACTAAGCCTCAGAGCGTACAAAGCCCTTGGTTGCAAAGACCTGTCACGTGTAGATTTATTTCTTAAAACCAATGGGAATGTAATTATTAACGAAATTAACACCCTTCCGGGATTTACTAATATTAGTATGTATCCTAAATTGTGCGAACAACTGGATATTTCATATTCTGAACTTATTACAAAATTGATAAACCTTTCACTTGAACGAAACGAAAAACTGAAAGAATTGGAAAAGGAGTATTTGTCAGGATTATCATGAAATGAACATTCTACATACATAATATTTGAGGGTAATCTGAAGTTCATTATTTTAAGCCCAACTAATTATAACCTGATGCATCAATTATCTAAAACATGGCCTAATCTTATAAAACATCTTGCAATGATTGCCGGTGTATTTATAATAATGATCCTGTTTTTCTTTTATATCTATCTTCCCACTGTTACAAATCATGGAGAAACTATTACGGTTCCTGACCTGCATGGGATGTCGATGGAAAATCTTGATGAATTTCTGGGAGAAAGAAAATTCCGGTTTGAAGTGAGTGATTCATCATATTCAGCAGAATATGTTCCACTTACTGTATTAAGCCAATTCCCGAAAGCAGGATCAAAAGTAAAAGAGAACCGGAAAATTTATCTTTCGGTCAATAGTTTTATCCCTCCAAGCACCAAAATGCCAAATTTAATTGACCGGTCATTGCGGAACGCTGAATTGGAATTGAGCAGCTATGAATTGAAGCGAGGGAGGATTATTTTTAAACCCAGCCCGTTTGAAAATGCCGTATTGGAACAAAGACTGAATGGAGAACCCATTGAACCGGGTACTAAAATAGGCAAAGGTACCGTTATAGACCTGGTTGTGGGAGATGGATTTGGTACACGGAGATTTCCATTGCCAAGTTTCATTGGTATGCCTGTTGACGAAGTGTTGGTATTACTGGCGGGTATGGATTTGCAAAGCGGAAGTATTTATAACGATGCGGGGGCTAATGATGAATTGGGATTTGTTTACAAACAGATACCTGAACCCGGCGAAATTATAAAGGTGGGCCAGCTCGTAGATCTTTGGATTGTACCAACCGATTCGCTTTTGCAGCAAAAGTTAGAGTATCAGAGAGACAGTGTTAGTATAGAGGATCAGAATGAATTATAAAGGTAAGGTAAAGGTTTTATTGTTTTTCATGTTTTTGGCCTCCTCCAGCCATGGGATGGCACAAATCATAGAAGTACCTTTATCCAGGGCAATATCACTTCCTTCTAATTTTCGGATAAAAAGTGACCCTATATCGTTACCCCTTTGGGATGACTTCAGTAAGTCAGGGATCCTGCCGGATACCAGTTACTGGGTAGTAAACACTTCGGTTTTTATCAACCCCGGAATTGGTAAAAACCCTCCGACACTTAACATAGCCACACTGGATGGCTGGGATGCTTTTGGCAACCATTATAGCCAGGATCCGCAGGCTACCGGCAAAACCGATAGTCTTCTTTCCCAGCCGATCAATCTTTCAGAAGTGCCCTCTTCACTGAGAAATACCATATTCCTGAGCTTTTTCTACCAGATGGAAGGCAATGGAGACAAACCTAATGATACTGATTCACTCATTCTGCAATTCAAAAAACCAGATGGATCATGGAAAACAGTTTGGCCTCTTCCTGGTGAATCTGTGAATACACAATCCAATATATTTGTTCAAAAAATTATCCAGGTGACCGATGATTTTATTGGCCCTGATTTTCAATTTAAATTTCAGGCCCATGGCAGACAATCAGGCCCTTTCGATACATGGAACCTTGATTACATTTACCTGGACAAACGAAGGTCTGCAACGGATGGTATCGACTACCTCGACAGGGCCTTTACATCGGTACCATCTTCAATCACCGGACCCTATACTGCGATACCTAAAGTTCATTTTTTTCAAAATCCCAATCAGTACCTTGACTCAGCAACCACCGGATTTACGAATCTTGAACGACAGGTGCAACCGGTTGAATACTCAGTAAAAATTACTGATTTATTCTCTGGTGCAACCCTGGAGTACCTTGTTGACGATAGTGCGTTTCTCGCCCTTCGGTACCCCCTGGGAAACCGCATATTAAAAGCCGGCCACCTTGACCCTTCCAAACTTGACCAGAACAAGGATTCGTTATACCTCAAAACCGATTTTATCATGGATTCCGGGGATAAATTTCTTATTGACTCAGTATATAACAACGGACAGGACACGGCTTTTGTCCAATCGGTGGACCTGCGTGTAAATGATACAACTTCTGTTCTAACCATACTCCATGATTACTATGCTTATGATGATGGAACAGCGGAGTTTGGCGCTGGTATCAATCAGTTAAATGGGCGGATAGCTGTAAAATATATACCTGCAGGGCCCGGAATAATTAAATATGTTGATATTAATTTTCAAAATATAGGAAGAATTTTTGCCGGAACCCCTATTGATCTTTTTGTACTTAGGGACCTTGATAAAAACTCTTTTTCGCTGCTCGGAACACTGAGCGCCACGGTCCAGGTAACTGACAACCTGAATGATTTCGTTAGGTACGAATTTGGAAAACCTATTGCCGTTCTTGACACCTTCTATATCGGATATCAGCAAAGTTCGAACGACCTGCTTGCAATGGGCCTTGATAAAAACACCGACAATGGGGACCAGATTTATTACAACATTACGGGGGATTGGGTTCAAAATACCGATGTTCATGGAAGCCTGATGATACGACCGGTTTTTACCGACGAACTGGTCAATGCCATCGAAGATAAAATGCAATCTCAAATTTCTGTCTTTCCAAATCCTACAAACGGACGGATTGAGTTATCGGTAAAACCAGAAGAATTCAAACTGTATAATTTACAAGGCCAGGAATTGAATGCCCAACCTTTGGGAAATACATTTGATCTCAGTGGGCTCCCTCCTTCGGTTTACATTTTAATGCTCAGGTACAAAAATCGTTGGGAACAACACAAAATTATCAGGTCCTATTAGACTCCGGTGATTATCAGCGGCTGAAGGCTGAAAGATATTATAAATACAAACAGAGCAAACCAACCCAATATTTGTCGATTAATGTCGAGGGGTTGGTTGAATCTGGCAGGAGGATAGTCGAGTCCGACAAATCGACCAATGAGAAGAGCAAAAAGTAACCAGCCATTGTAACCTTCGATTTTGGGGAAAAACTGAGCCGTAAGGAACTGAAGAGTAAATATCGCAACCGCTATCATTAGCTTGTTTCTGGGATCGGGGGTAAACCTTGCCAATATGTAATACAGGAAGAAAATATACAGGGGTATATATAGTAAATAATTCGTTGCACCTCCTGAAGACCCCGGTGACTCATATGGGCTAATCAAACCCAATCCTGCATAAAATATAAGGGCAATAAAAAACACCCTGGAAATAATTGCATGGTTTTTTGCACCAAACAACCCATAAATCACGTGTCCTCCATCCAATTGCCCAATCGGAAGCATGTTGAGCGCAGTAAAAAATAAAGCCAGGAACCCTGCTAACAACCACGGATAATGCATAATTTCAAAATCATTTGGCAAACGGTCTTTTTCAGATTCGGGTATAACATATCGTTTAAAAAATCCGAATAATAACGTACTTCCTACGGATATCGAAGGAAATCTTGGTGAAAATCGTATCGTATCGGGAAGATAACTGGCATATTCAGCATTGAATTTTTCAACATCCGATTTGAGAATAAATGTATCCTGAGTATAAATGTATTTATCAAAATCAAGTCCCAGAACTTCATACTCAGGATGAATAGAATAAATATGTTCTTTCGGAGGTAAGTGCGTGAAACCATACCACAGAACCACCAATGCCACAATAAATCCTGAAACAGGTCCCGCCACTCCAATGTCGAAATTCTGGATTCTGGAAAATACTTTGTCTTTGATCCTGATAAACGCACCCATTGTACCTATTGTTGGGGCACCAATAAACCCCAGCCAAAGCGGGATATAAAAGGGTAAAGACACCCGGACCTTATGATATTGAGCTGTGAAGTAATGACCAAATTCATGGACGGTAAGTATGAATAGAAATGGAATTGAGAATTCAAGGCCTGCTATAAACTCTTTCCAGCCCATTGTCCAGGGGCCAAATACAAAAGACCTCCCGAACATCCATTCAGCACCTGCCAGGGTTGTAAAAAGAAATGTAAGTAAAAACAGGACAATGTGCGTCCGCTTATTATCCCGTATAAAAAATCGTCGTTTTTTCTTTTCCATCAGCTAAAAATCTCCAGGATATCCCTGTTCACTTCCAGGGTTGAAATTCCAGCAGCATGGGCACCGGAGAAATTTATTGGATTATCATCCAGAAACAGGGTTTCTGAAGGTTTTAATTGATTTTGCTGAAGTACATAATCATATATATCCTTGTTTGGCTTACGCATATTTACCTGATGAGAATAGTATGCATTTTCAAACAAATGATCAATAGACGGTTTCTGAATTGTACTGTTTACAATTTCAGATACTTGCCTGATATGGATAGAATTTGTATTTGAAAGGAGAAAAATACGATGATTTTTAGCAAGGGATTTAATCAATTCAAGGCGGGGAACCGGGATATCCAGCAACAGTGCATTCCAGCCATGATCAAAAACATCATCGCTACAGACTTCCAAATCCAAGCCTAGTAATTTACAAATTCCATCCCGAAAGTTTGGTTCAGACACGAGTCCCATTTCAAATTCGTAAAATAATGGGTTAGTAATTATTTGGTGTGTACGGTCTGCAATATTCGTATGGGCCATCGAACTAAAAGCATCTATGGTTCGTTGGACATCGATATTAAGGATAACCCCTCCGAAGTCGAAAATTATATTTTCATATTTTGATGGATCCATCTATTTCCTGAATCTGTTTGTTGTGAATTAATCGGCAAATATCTAAATTTGCATTCCCATTTTCAAGAGGATTGCTGATCAATCAGGGATTAACTTGAAAAGGGCCCATAGCTCAGTTGGTTAGAGCACTTGACTCATAATCAAGGGGTCCCAGGTTCGAGCCCTGGTGGGCCCACTTAATAGCGATCTAGTGAACTAGATTGAAAACAAAAGCCGCTAGTAATGTAATTCTAGGGGCTTTTCGCTTATATATCTTTTCATTACTTATCAATTCGACCTTAAAACTCGTCACATTTTCGTCATAATTTCAAAAGGTCTGTAATTTCATCTTACCTTTAATATATGAAGTTAGCCGACATATCCCTTGTTTATAACCTCAATGACCATCTCAATAAGAATGGAGAGGCGCTTATTCAAATAAGAATTTACCTCAATGGTGAACGAAAGCTGATATCCACCGGTACTCACGTCAAACCGGATGAATGGGATACTGGTAAAATGCAGGTTAAAGGGCGAAAAGACAAAGATCTTCTCAATATTCAGTTAAGGGATAAAATCCGTGCATACGAGGATCAGCAAGATAACCTTTACAAGAGATCCCGCACCATCACAATAGGGTCCATACTTTCGCTCAAGAATCCTGAACTCCATGGAGGAAAATCTTTTATTTCATTTTGCAGGAAGGAAATAGAAGTAAGAGCTGATATTACTCCCAATACCAAAAGGCACCATCGTACCTATCTAACACGGCTGATTGAATTCCGAAATGAAATTTATTTTTCAGATATTGACTTTACGATGCTGAAAGACTTCGAGAATTTTCTATTGAACTATGAATTTACAAAGCAAGACAAGGTTTACCGGTTAAGCAAGACCAGGGTATTCAAATACCTTAAGTTCTTTCGTACATATGTTAATCTCGCAATTAAAAAAGAACTTTTTGAGGAACACCTCTCCCCTTTCAAAAAATGGGATATATCTATATATACTAAAGCAGAACGCCAGGCCGCTTTAAGGAAAACATATCTTGATTTTTCTGAAATTAAGAGGATTGAAGCTCTCACATTTAAAGGAGATTCTAAGCATCTCAATACCATAAAAGAGTTTTTCTTATTTCAATGTTATTCTGGCCTGGCCTACAATGATATGATTCGGATCAAGCGGGAGCATGTTATCTATGAGGTTAATTTAAGGCAAGGAAAAGGTTACACTATTCAAATTAATAGAGGTAAAACCGACCAACCAATATATATACCTATATACCTCATGGGATTAGAAGCAGGAAGAATTCTTGATAAAAGAATGAAAAGACCAGGGAAATATATTTTTGATGAATTGACAGGACAGTATATTAACCGGGAGCTTAAACGAATAGCAAGGGCAGCTGGCATCGACAAAAATATTACCAGCCATGTAGGTAGGCACTCTTGCGCTATGCTGCTTAGAAAGAATGGTATATCAATCGATGTTATTCAGCGAATTTTAGGTCACTCAAGTTTGAAAAGCACCCAAATTTATGCCAGCATAGATCATGATATTATTCGAGAATCTTTAATGAAAGTGTCCTTTAATTAATTGTCAGTAGGAAAAATTTATGTCAGACATTAGTCAGATTCTTCGTCCATAAAACGGTAAAGATAATCCTGGTAATTATAAGTTAGTTCGTTAAGAGCCTCCTTAATACTTTCTTTTGTTAGGCCGAATCCTTCTGGAAATTTTCTATGATACTCTTTGAAGTCGCTTTCGGAAAATGGATTTAAATTAGCTGCATTGGGGGAACCTTTTTTCCACTCCTTGTCAAGATCACTTAATTTTATTTTACTATTGCCTATGTGACTAGTGTTTATGACACAAATATTAAGTCGATCCAAGACCCTATAAAAACCATATAGACTATTTTTTAATTTCTGAATATAAGAATTGCTTTCTTGATCGAAAAAGTTACTTATTTTAACATCAAATACTTCGGCCAACACCTCCAACTTTTCAACAGTAATTGGAGTTTCTCCATTTTCGATCTTACCATAATTTGGTTGTCTGATACCTAACTTCTCGGCAACCTCACGCTGTGAGAATCCCCTTTCGATTCTTAGTTTTTTGACTTTACCTGCAATATCAATCATTCATCAAATATATAACATATGTATAAAATCCCACATTCTCTAATACTTTAACAAATATAATACCCTTTATGTTTTGTTATATTCATTTCGTTTCATATTATTGTTTTAAATATAATTTATATGTTATGGATATATCTGAGATTGCAACAAAGGAAGATGTACAGAAACTCCAACTTCAAGTTTCAGAGTTAACGAATTTTCTCAAATCAAACCCTGAAACGATTGCAGCAATTGGATTTGTCTCATTTAAGCGGTTTAAGGAGATTACTGGATTTGGAGACGCCACGGTTTGGCGATTGCTTCAATCCGGTAAATCTATTCGAGCATATAAATTCTCAGGTAGTAACCGTAAATTCTTCAAGGTAGCAGAAATAAATAGTGCTTTAGAAGAAGGATAGAAGGAATAAAAAAAGCCCCACTGGTCCAAAAGCGGGGCAAATGTTTAACTCTTAAATATCTTTATTATGTGTGAAATTAATGAAAAATTGACGCAAAACCAACCTGAACCACATTCGGTTGATGAAAAGAGCCTCCTGAATCTTTTACAATGCCTTGAAGATCTTATCGATTCAGGTATCGAGGGATCCTTAGATGATGCGGCACGGTGCATTTTAGCAAGTGATGAATTAATCGAGCTTGATCGCACAGATCGATTAAATCTTCTAGATTCGTACGCTGATGCAGTCTTGTTCTTCAAGGATCTACATCGCTTTAGGCCTTTAATTGTATCGCTTATCTCAGCTAAGAAAATAATGTGATGAGGGAGCGAATTCGACAAATAAAGTCACTAAAGCGTGATCGGCCTGCAAAAAATAAAGTCATTTCTATTTACAGAAATTGCAAAATCCCAGAAATAATTTTAAGACACTTTGATTTAAACACATTAATCCCAGAGAATTATGATTTACAATAAAAAAGAGTCCCAATTGCTGATAAGGGCAGGTGTTTTTGATGACCAACTTCCTGAGCTTCGGACGGCTCTAATAAACGCACTTCGTGCCCTGGCTAAAGAAACACTCCATAGTAGGGTTCCAGCATTATCAACGAACGTATTTTGTTTAACTGAAATCCTTCTATCTATACCATTTTATTGCAAGAAGGGTACCCCCATAGACTTATGTGTACATATCTCAATTAGCCAAATACCCGACTTTCAGCATGCTATATGTTATGCAATTTGCCAATTAGTATCAAATAACGATACGATGGCTTCGATAGATCATGATGTTTATCTTCTTACCGAATTGCAAAATTCGTTCAGTGTCTCAGGCAATCAGTTACAAAGATTTTCCAATTTATCATGATTTGGAAAGGGGCAATTTATGGTCCCTTTTTTCTATAACAAAAAAAGTCATGATTGCACAAAATACAATAGATGCTGTACGGGACCTCGATGTAGTTGCCGTAGTCGAAAAATACATCACCCTCAAAAAATCCGGTAGCAGCTACAAGGCCCTTTCGCCATTCACCACGGAGAAAACACCAAGCTTCTATGTGGTACCCGCCAAACAGATATTCAAGTGCTTCAGTAGCGGCAAGGGTGGTGATGCGATATCATTCGTTCGCAGCCATCTAAACCTTGATTATCCCGGTACAATTAAGGAGTTGGCCAGCCAGTTTGGGATTCCCATCGAGTACGAAGAGGAAACACCAGAAAAGAAGGAGGAGCGGGAGAAGGAACAAAGCCAAAAAGCGGCTATTAGCGAGGCGCTTAATTATGCCCTGGCGTGGTTTCAGTTTAATGAAGTGCCCAAATCATTCTCGAAATTTAGAAGCTTCCCAGCTAAATCACTGATTCCGTTTTCTGTAGGTTATGCGCCCCCTGGCAAAAACAACTTTACAACTGAGGCTAAGAAGGCTGGGCTAAATATGGCGGTACTGCAGGCGGCTGGTTTGGTGCGTAATAGTAAGGGTATTTACTACGATACCTACCAGGACAGAATGATATTTCCGGTATTCGATGTAAATAACAATGTGCTCTCCTTTACCGGAAGGTTGGCTCACGAGGTACCCGAAAATGCTGAATTTAAGCCACCTAAATACATTAACAGTCCCGATTCAGTTTGGCAAAAGGGAGATCATCTATATGGCCTCAATTGGGCACACAAGGCAATTAATAAAATGGGGTTTGCTTACCTGGTTGAAGGTCAAACCGATGTAATACGTACCCACAAACATGGGTTAACCAATACAGTTGGGTCCGGTGGCACATCACTTACCGGCAACCAGTGTAAGCTACTTCATAGGTTTACTGATCAGGTCACCATTATTCCTGACAACGATCTGGAAAAAGACGACAACCCTGGTATTAAAGCTATGCACAGAAACGCCCGGATATTGCTAAATAGCGGCTTTGCGGTTAAGGTGCTTATTCCGGGTACCCTCAAGAGCAGAAAGAATACCGACCCTGACGACTGGCTTAGGCGGTTGCATGGTGAAGAAGAAGTAAAAAAATGGCTCCATAGCTCCGAAGATTATATAAAAGACTATCTATACCTCGAATGCATAACCATTGGTGATAGATCCGCCAAAGACCTGGCAAATCAGATCCAGCGAATGGCCGATACAGTTGAAAGCGTAAGTGAATTTACCCTTAGAACTATTTATTACGACCAAATAGGTGCTATCTGGACACCCTTTAAGAAAAAGTATAAGCTTAAGCCAGCCCCTAAATCTGTTAGTTTGCCTGAACTTGAAATCCTGGACAAAGACGAGCTTGATAAATTCTTTCATTACGGATTTTGGGAGAAGGGGAATGCTTATTACTCGATGGCTCAAAATAGTAAGGAGCAACGATTTACCAACTTTAAAATTAAAATTCTCTACTTTGTGCTCAGCGATAACGAACCTCAATACCTCTGCATTTTCACCAATGTATTTGATAAGAGACGGATAAAGGCCATTCATACGGATGACTTTACCAGCGTGGCGCCTTTTAAAAAGGCTATTGGCCGACTCGGTAACTTCATTTTCGAAGGGTCAGATCATCTTCTAAACAAAATTAAGCTAAAGTTATTTAATGGTGTAAAAGAGGTCACAATCCCACAATTTATGGGCTACAACAAAACCGGAGATTTCTTCACCTGGGCCAACGGTTTATTTGATGGCTCGTTCAACAAAGCGGATAAATATGGCATTGTGCAGCTTTCCAGTGGTATAAAAACCATTGAACAATTCAGGAAAATTAAACCTGAGAGTCATATCCTATTCAACAATGAAAAGTTTATTCTTGGTAACCCCGAAGATTTTATTAAAGAGCAAAGGGAAGATGCCATTTCTCAATACATAAATGCCGGAGCCGTACAGCAGGTAAACTACTATTATCTGCCCTTTGCTGCCACCATAAAGCTTACCAAGGATGAAGATGATATTTTTGAGTTTGAGGGCAGATTCAGGTATTTCGAGAAAGCTTCAACCAATTTTACTACCTGGGCTAAATTAATGGTAGATGTATATGGTGATAACGGGAAAGTGGCTATACTCTACTACTTAATGGCGCTGTTTAGGGATATTATTTTCAGAGAAAATAATTCATATGTGCCCATCTTGGGATTATTTGGCCCCAGGCAAAGTGGTAAAAGCACACTTGCCCGTTCATTGGCATGGATGTTCGGTGAACCTTTGGAAGATGGTATTAACCTGGAAAGTGGATCTACCACCACCGGCATACGTAGGGTTCTATCGAGTTGCCAAAATGCCATAGTTTTCTTAAACGAATATAAAAACTCTCTCCCATCCGCAACAATTGGTATGATTAAAGGTATAGCCGATGGCTCCGGTAAGCTAACAGGGAGGAATACCAGTGGCAATGAAACGAAAAATTATAAACCCCGAAGTTGCGTTATGCTGGGTGGGCAAGATTTACCAACTCAAGATCCTGCCCTTTTTTCAAGAAACATTATTTGTGATTTTGATGGAAAAAAACGTCACTACAATGCATTCAGACAGCTTACGGATATTGAGAAGGGTGAGCAAACCACATCCGTTACCTGCGAGCTTTTACGATATCGAAGCTACATTAAAGAGTTCTACGCTAAAATGGAACCGGCAATCACTTCACAACTGCGAGAAACGTTTGAGAAAGCCGGTATGGGTAAAGACGCCATCAGTGATCGCATGGTACTTAATTTTTCCAGCATTATTACTCCGTTTGCTATTTTAATCGATGAAGCTGTTAAGCCAGTAATCAACTTTCCTTTTACTATGGATACAATATTCGAATTATTTACCAAAAAGGCCCGGTTCCAGGTAGAAATTCAAAGTAGCTCTGATGATGTTGAACAATACTTATCTGTGGTTACTTCTCTTATAGGCAGGGATATTTTTGAGGGTACCCACTACAAAATAACAAAACAATTTAGTGAACCGGCTAAACTGTCCTTAAGGGTAGGTAATATTCATACCCTGTATCGTCAGGCGGCTAGCAGGGCCAATATGGTTATTTATGATATTAGTAGTATAAAAACCTACCTGCGGAAGCACTCTTCATTTGTTGAAGAAAATACCGGATCGGTTCATTTCCAGAACCTACCGAATAAAACAAGCGCTTTTATTTTCAATTACGATCATCTGCTCAAAGTTGGTATTGAATTTAGAACGGAAATGAATTTAGATGAAACTATTTAGCAGATATAGTCTGAAAATTGAGCTATTGGCAGAATTAATATTCCGCCTTTCCGCCTTTACTATTAATTACCTATTTATCAATTATTTATCTATATACATATATGGTATTTCAAGCGGAAAGTGGGCGGAAAGTGGGCGGAAAGTGGGCGGAAACTCAAAAAAATACTTTTTCCCCTGGTACTTGACCTATAAGATAATCCTTCTTCATTTTCCTCCTTTTACCTCAAAAATGGTGGTGTTTCCGCCATGTTTCCGCCATACTAAAACAATTATAATGTTGATATTCAATCTTTTACAACAAAAAAAGTGGTGGCGGAAAGGCGGAATTAGAAAACATACCCTAATGATTTAGTAATGCTTAATGATATAACCATATTTAAAGTGCAAACCATTCTAATAAGCTCATCGTTGCGCCATAGCATTTTTTGGACGGCAAAAACACTACCATAAAAATAGAAGAGAATGGACTTAAATTCAAAAAATCAGCCAACTAATACCCGGCCACCAGGATTCATCAGCAAAAATGACCTGGCAAGTGCATATGGATTGAGTGTTAAAACCTTAATGAAAAAAGTGAGAGTAAGAGGGCTTGACCTGGGTAGGAAGAAATTATTAAGCCCTGGTGAAATTGAAAAAATTCTTGTTCTTATGGGTGGAGAACCAGATTGGGGAAAGATAAAATATATTAGAGGTAAAACTCAATCGAGGTAGAAAAAGGTAAGGAAACGGAAAATAACTACCTGTAACGGAAACCGGCTTTTTTTTAAGGGATTAATGATTCTCCTTTACCATCAAAGCATTCCAGGGTGTAGGGGCTGTACAGCCCCCACACTGGAAACTAATTACTAAAAGAAATGAAAAACGAATTTAGAAAGGACGCCATTGAATTGTACCGTAGTGGAATGCAGCCAAACGAAATTGTTGAGCAGCTAGACGTTTCCCAGGCCAGCGTTTACCGCTGGATCAAAGAGGCCGAAGAAAGAGGGGATTTGGAAACTCAAGAAGAAGATCATCCGGAGCCAACCGAAACTGAGTTGACAGATTATAATTCTGATGATAACAAACCTCCTTTACTCATTGCCGGTAAGAAAAGAAGAGCTCTAAAAAAGCATAAAAAATATTTTAAAAATCTCAGGTTAAACGTTATCGGCTGCCGGTGGGCCGGCGACGACTTGAACGACCGAATTTTAGAAATGGAAGAAGTCCAGGACACAATTGAGGAAATTCTTGAATTTGACGAAAGTAGGTTTGAAAATAATGCGTTGTGGAGAACGTTACAAATATTCATTGATCGATTTGAAAGTTTACTTCCCGTAGGTAGACAAGATATTGACCTGCTGTTTGATTATACCGGGGACCGCTTAGAAGAGATTGATAAAATAATCGCCATAGATGAATTTGACCAGGAGTTTGACTGGTCTGCTCATGAAATTCTTGAAATCGAGCGCGAAAAGTGTCAACTCATGCAAGACATCTTAAACCATGAGGACAATGACCTGGATGTTGATGTAACAACAGGTTTGTTATCACGGACAAAGGAGCTTAAGCATAAAATAAAAGCTATTAACGACCAAGGCCTTTATGATGATACGCTAGCTCTTCTTAAAATAATTACAAGCAGTCTGAAAGAAGTAAGGACAGAAATTGATGAAGCCATTCTCTGGAAAACAGGTACTCTCAAATTTACACCCGAATTGAAAGATGACATTGAAGAACATTGTAGTGTTAATCTTTCATTAAATGGTTAGTGGAATAGTATATGCAATAAAAAAATAACCAATTTTATGGATATCTTGAAAAAAATGTTAATCGATGGCCAAAGTCATTACCTGGACGGTGAAGGGCGCACGTTCAAACCTGTAGGCGGATCACTTGACGGGCAGTTAGGGATTGCCCCTGCCATAGCTGCTGCCGCTATATCTGGTGGTGTTAAACTCATCCAATTAATTGCAGGTGGAGGTAAGTTAAAACGGCTTCGTGAACAAAGCGGGCAGCTGGTCCCTCTACTGGCGCAGATCGAGCAGGAAAATCGCCAATTGGACACTGAAATTGGCAAAGTCAGGGCTGCAATAAGAGCGCTGGGGTTGTCTGGTTTGGGTTTTTGTCTTTTTAATTGCAAGAAGAAAAAGGCTGCGGCAGCTAATATAGATTCTCTGAATAGTAGAATTGCAGCGGCTAAGCAGGCACAGCAGCAAAAAATTGCCGAACTGCAAAACCTGAGTGCAGAATACGAGCGATTGGCTTCCCAGGGAGGAATTCAAACAGCCTCTTTCGGTCTTATTGCCGGTATTCTAATGGTATCAGTTGTTGGCGGTACGGTCCTGTATTCCTGGAAAAATAAGAAAAAGTCGAAAAATAAGGCAGCAGCCTAAAAACGACTTCCGTAAATGACTTCTAAGGAACGATCTCAATGCACTTGATATCAGGGCACCACGAAAATTGCATTATTCTACTGTTCTACTTCTCCAAATCTATCTAAGGCCTCACTTCCCATGGGCGGTGGATCTCGGCACCTGGTCACCTAAAAAATGCTTTTAGAACATTCTAAAAGCATTTCTTAAAAAAACATCAATAAGATCATCAAAATTTAGATTAATTGCATTATTCATAGGATTAGAATGCCTTCACTTTGCTAAAATTGTCTTTAGGAAAGCTGCTTAACCGGTATATGTTTTATCAAAGTGCTGTACCGGATAGATGAAGATGAATTCTTTCATTGGTTCCAGGATTTCGTACTGCTCTTTTACCAGGCTTGTATCCAGTGTTTTCAGTTTACCGGTTGTACTCTTAATCAGGGCGCTGGGAGTTAAATATGAGCGCCAAAGAGAGAAGATAAAGAAGGATGCAATTCTCTGTCAACTACCCCACATACAGGGGGTGGTTGCAGCTGATAATCGAGTTAGAAATATGCTCTGTCTCCCTGAAAAATGGGTGTACGGCTGGCTCCTTTCTATCCAGTCAGGTGGTGCTTTACCTCCATAGCCAACATCACTGGATGAGGCGGTTAGGACCAGCAATTAGGTTTTGAACCAAATAGGCAGACACATGCTGTACAGCATGAGCAGGTCCAAAGATTGGATCTTTTTTAATGTTCTTTATACCGATTATTCCACCGGCAACTATTGGCTGTTGAGCCAATAGTTGATAACCTGGTTTCGAAGCTGGGCAGCCTCACCATGGGGTGAGGGGATTTATTACCAGCATAGACTTCATGTGCATATGCCACCTGCTGATCAGCAGGTGGTTGACTTAGCTATGGTGAACATAAACCAACATCTTCAGGTTTAAAATCATCATGAGACGGGATATGCCTGAAGTAACCAAAACCATCAAAATATCTATCTACTTCACTTGCAATTGTCCAAATTGTTCTGGTTCCCTTCTTCCTAAATGTCCTTAAAACAAACCCACTTTTGTGAGATCCGTTGATTAGCTCTCTCAGCTTGGTTTTACCTATCTTTAACTGCTCAGCAAATTCATTAACCGTTATGCGGGTATTTTCGATTACTCCAAAATTTGATATCAAATCAATTTTTTCAGAAATCAAATAAATCTCGGCAATTAGCCTATCAAATTGCTCTATTGGCATTTCAATTACGGTTTTGGTTGGTTGGCTTTTCATTTTACTTTTTGAAAGTAATTTAATACGAAATTGGGTATAGAACTGCCAACCATATAAAACAAAGTAACCGCTATCTACTTTCTTGCTATCCACTAACCGCTTAAATCATAGCCGATAATCGCCTACTCAATAAGCTGCTATACACTTAAATAGAGCCGCTTCAAGCGGCTATTCTTTATGAATGGTGAGAATACCATCTTTAGTCAGTTGTATGCTAAACAGACTATAGCTGGGACTGAGAGAAGCTCTTTATGTTGGTTATTACGTCAGTATTCATTTGCTTACCATTGGCCAACATCACCGGATGTGGTGGTCCTCCAGGTTGCACAAAGTAGAAAAAGAAGTAAAGTATGAAAGCCTCTGGCTTTTTTTTCTCAATTTTAGTAGTCATCCATACAGCAAATTCCACCTCTTTCAAGTTTAAGTTTTCCCTCTAATTGCCAGTTATCAGGATCATATACAAATTCTTCTTCTCCACTTTTTAGCTCTCTTTTTATAGCTATAATAAACCCACTAACAAATTGATTTTCTTCTTTGTCTACAGTAACTTCTATAATTTGATGATCGTCAGCAATAACTACTCCCTTTATTGCATCAAAAATCGTCTTAAGATAATTATCTAAGTCACTAAATTCGATATAGTTTTTTGGTCCACCAACGCTGACAATCAATGAGAGTTTTTCGGTATGAGGCCACCAAGGTTTTTTCTTTTTTAGAAGCCTACCTTTAATTTCAGATTGAAATCTCTTGACATTAGGTTTTTTGATTCGCTTATAAAGTTGTTTTTTTGAGTCAACCAATTTATACCCTTCTTGTGAAGTGGGAACTTTAACTCCTGCAAAAATCAAAATTTCGTCATAATAAGGATTAGCAACAAACGTCGTTGTTTTTCCAGCCTTAAGTTTTGGTTTCTTAATACCCATTTAATTCTTTGAAGTTTTAAGTTACATTATACTCAATAAACTGTGATCTTTTCGCTGATTTGTTATTTTCTAATGCTCCTGGTTTGCAGTATATAAATTTGTCAAGCCCCTGGCCAGTTACGTTTTGAGCTCAAGGGCTTTAAAGGTGGTTTTACTAAATATTCATCACCGTTGATGCTTACCTTGGGGGATTGCAATTCTCCGTCAACTACCCCACATACAGGGGGTGGTTGCAGCTGATAATCGGGTTAGAAATATATTTGGCTGCTCAGAACCACCAATTATTACTGCAGTCATCACCGGATGTGGTGGTCAGGAGTATCATTCATAATATCGATAAAGTCAAGAACACTTATTGCTAATTCATTGTAGATTCTGAAATTTACTAGAAATTCATTTTCTGAAAGTTTAACCCCAATTCCACTTTCCCTTATGACTTGTATTTCGTTTTGTGTTAGGACTGAGGATTCATGTGAAACTTTGTTTCGTAAAAGAGAAAATCCATTAAAGAACTTTCTCCAGTTTGATTTAACTTCTTTTGAAAGTTCTTTGAATTTAAAAATTGATTCAAGATAGTCATTGAATTGAGGATATTTTGGCAAGAGCTTGACAACGAAATCATCAATCTTAATATGAAAATCTGTTGGTAATTCTTCTTTTAATCTCTCAGCCTTCTTTTCAATTCCAAGTTTTATACTGTTTGAAACTTCGATTTTGAAATTGACGCAAAACTCTTTAAAAACTCTAGAACAAGTGGCATGAAGTTGATTAAGATATGTTCGGTGAGATAGTTTTATTACATTAGATAAATCCTCATCATCAATATATGTTGCTTTAAATGCTTTCTCAGGGTCAACAGATTCATCTAATGAATTAGCAATTCCGGCCAAAAAGCATTTGATACTTTCCACGACTGAGCCAATTAGTCTGTGATAAATTGAACTATCATATAAAGTTCTTTTGTCTAACTCATTTAGAGCTAAAATTAGCCTTGCAACTTCTCTTAAATATGTATCTCGATTTAGGGACATAATGGTAGCATAGCTCCTAACGTTCAAGGCCATGCACTGTGCCTGACCTTTCTCAATTTAACAAGGATTGGTTGAGATTCAAAAGTGTTGGTTTGACTGAATGATTAAAGAACATATGAAGGCATTGGGCATGGCCAGTGTTAGCTGCCCTGTTTTGATTAGGATAGTTCATCTAGGAGAACAATTAGATTTTTAATAGAAACGAGGTATTTAATACTTTTCGATTCATCTAATTCTCTTTGGCCATTATGCACAACATTATTTCTTGATACAAGCGCGTTGTTGATTGTTTCCAATTCCATCTTCGCAATGATTTTTTCATCAAGAATTAAGGGCAAGAGGTATTGTACAAATCGACTGAAGCCAAGATGTTTTAAAGCGTTTTCTAAACTGTTAACATTGATCCTCTTCAATAAATGCTCAAATTTGATTTGATCTAAATTTGGAGACTTTGCAAAATCTGAAATAGATATTTCAAGGGCTGTAACACCATCAATTAATGCATTTGTTCTAAGGGTAAGACCATTCAAAGTAAATGCCCTTGAAATCAACTCAAATTTTAGATTTGTTCTTCTTTTAGAATTCACGAATTCTGTCAGTTTTGGCCAATCTTCTATGGTTATATAGCTGTCCTGATGCGTCATTACAACTTTTATACCTTGTGATCTTATTGGATTCCATCTAAACCATTCGTTTTCAGATTCAGGAAGAATTATTGCTTTTGCATCAGATTCAATATTGAAAGGATAAACCTTACCTAATTCCACTGGTATGTTTGCAAGCCAATATTGTTGTTTCACCGAATTTGCCCAATCAGTTAGTCGATTAATTTTATCTGTTACAGCCAAATACACTTCTTGCCCGAGAGGTTCTAATATTTTTTTTTCTGATTCTTCAAGTTTGCGATTGGCTTTAAGAACTTCAATTAGATTTTCATCGAAATTCTTTAAAGTAAGGTCCACATAAGCACTTCTAACCAAAACATTTTGTTGTTTTTTGACTTCATTCAAACTCTTATGTGAAGTGTTTGTTAGATCAAACCAAATCTTGATGACTTTGCCATCATCTTCAGAAATAATAGGTTCGTTCACTGGCAACCATCCATGAAATGTTAGTGCAGGTGTACCAACAACAGGAATGCCAGGAATCTTAATTTCATGTCGGATTAGTAATGATTTCATAGTTAAACATGGCAGCTAAGTATGTGCAAACCCTATTATAGGATTTATTTAATATATGTAAGCTACCCAAAAATATCCAGTTTGTCCAACGGACTTTTCGCTGATGCGTTATTGCCCTGGTCAGCTACGTTTTATGCTCAAGGGCTTTAAATGTTCCACCGGCAACTATTGGCTAAACAGCCAATTGTCGCCCTAGCATTTTATCTAAATTAGTCTAAAAACAAAGATGAAAAACAAAATTCCATCCAGGACTGTAATTGAATTACCAGCCGAACAGTTCAACGAATTAATTACTAAGATTGACCGACTAACTGATAATATTGAATCCCTGCTAAATAGTCCTAGGTATGCGATAGAGCAAGAAGAAATAATAACGGGAAAAGAATTTGCTGATACCGTTAATATAGGTAAAACTACCCTGGGCCGCCTGATCAATGGTACCCACACAAGCGGATTCAAATTAAAAACTTTTAAAAAGTCCGGAACAAAAACAGTTTGGACCCTAGCCAGTGAAATACGGCGATATTTTGAAGGATTCGGTTACTATAGGCGGCCAGAAGGGTCAGTTAGCGAAAAAAGCTATAAAACACGTCCCAGCAAAGCCGTAGTAAATCAGTGTAAAGAAATCATAGCCAGGATAGACGATCACATGCCAGGCACCTATGCCGAAGAGGCGCAGCGCATCCTTAAGGTCCGCGGCTTGAATTACTCCATTCGAGAGATCCACGATACACGTGCCGGGCGCTTACGGAACTTATCCATTCTGCTGGTGCTGGAGAAACTGGCCGACTTCCCCGATGACGACATGCCGACAGCAAATGATCTTGGCCTTGCCGGGTTACAGTAGTAAACTAAGTTAATTCATAGTCAGTTGTATGCTAAACAGCCTATAACTGGGACTGAAATGGACGATGCAGGTCAAAGATTGGATCTGATGGCAATCCAGTACGCATCAAATAGCCGGTTTACCCGCAAGTAACCTCTAATAATGGTGGTAGGATCCGCAAGAAATAGATCGACTTGCCTGGAAGCTCTCATGTGTGTTTTTAAGTGCTCCTGGTTTGCCGTGTATTAATTTGTCAAGACACTGGTCAATTACGTTTTGCTCTCAAGGGCTTTAAATGTGGTTATAGAGGTCAATTACGGTCATTTTTCTTAACCCAGGGCCACCGGCAACTATTTGCTGAACAGCAAATAGTTGCCGGAGATTTTTATCCGTGTATATGCTAATCAGCCTATGCACGACAAATTTGTCCACGCTCCTTTGAAATCAACCACCGTCTAATCAGACGGTAGTTGCCGGGGGCGCTGGGCCAAATTAAATTATTGATTTGCCGCCATGCATTTTTAGGTGCTGTTAGAGGCAGTCAAAAATTCATTTTTTGCATTAAAAATAAGAGTTTTAAGAGTAGCATAATACTGAGTGCAAATGGCAATAAATTCGGATAACGACATTTCGACATCGCCTTCCAGCAATCGGATTTCCTTAATCTCATAATTTTTAAAATCAATTGATTCTAATTCTGAGAAAAGTGTTGACAACAACTCTTCAAATTTATCTGGAGGAATTATATCATGAAGAGTCATGTCATCCAGATTTGAATTAGTGCCTTTTATTTTACCTTGATAAAGCCCAGTTTCAGTTTTAGAATTCATCCCATACTTTGTTAGCATTTTGCCGGGAAGTTGAGAAAAATCGAACTCCAATTTAGCTAGGTTACCTTGATCACTAAGGGCATGTAGTATAATATGAGGAATCACATTACCTTCCTTTTCCAACATGTTCCTGATCTTTATAAATTGATTAAATTTATCGTCAGTGAATAGAGATTTTTTTTGTTGGTTATACCAATCATCAAACCGATCAGTAAACTTTGTGCGAAGATCCTTTTGCAATACAAAGGTCACACTTCTAGAAGAAGTTACGTACGCACTGAACTCATATCTCAATTTGTTGATAACCTCAACTTGATCAACAAATTTGGGTAGTGATAAGATGTTTTCTCCGAAATATATCATATTATCAAGATGATATTTCGTCTGCTTAAGTTTATCAATTGCTCTCATTGAGGTTGTGATTGATTGCCTCTAACGTATGTGCAAACCCTATATAGGGATTATTTAATATATGTAAGCTACCCAAAAATATCCAGTTTGTCCAACGGACTATCTCCGGCAACTATTGGCTGAACAGCCAATAGTTGAGAAAGAACATTTCTTTATCCGTGTATGTGCTAATCAGCCAATGCACGGCCATATCAACTACCCACAATAGTGGTATTAAGGCGGTTTATCAGCCTGCAACCACCTGCTGATCAGCAGGTGGTTGAACTGGTCAACTGTATGCTATACAGCATATAGTTGTTGCAGACATGAAGTGTCAATCACAATTCATGGTGTTGTGAGGCGGTTGGATAAAATCTGTCTCCAGTACCATTCAAATCGCCGGTGACCTCTATGTTTATCAAAGTGCTATACCGGTGGTTACTGCCATGGCCAATATCACCATATGTGGTGGTTAGATCTAGCAATAGTTTTGAACCAACAAGGCAGAAACACCAGCTTGCCGTTTAAATGCTCTGGTTTGCCGTGTATAAAATTGTTAAGCCCCCTGGCCCTGGTAAAGGTACGTTTTGTGCTCAAGGGCTTTAAATGTTGTTTAATATTAAATAGACGTCAATTACGCCATTTTTCTTAAACTGGTTATTCCATCGACAACTATATATTTGTGACGAAGAAAAATTATGACAAAAATCATTTGAATTGTGAATTATTAATGCAAAATTGAAAACTTATCCATTAACAATACAAGTTACAAGTTAATATAACTTTTATTTTATGTTTAGTGTATTGCATTGTAGCACTGTTATTTCATGACTAGTCATTATCTTAACAAGGCAGTATTGAATAAGGACGCATCAGTACAACTAGTAAAAACACCCAATTACCATCATTGCTCAAGTGTACATTGTTCATATTATTCATGTTATCTACAGTTATATCACATTATTTTTATTATATTGTCTATAAGTGAAAATGATTTCGATTCAATTAAAAATCAGTGGTTGAACACGAATAATGGAGGTCTCCATCAATTTAGTATAATGTTTGTATTTGGTAAGATCGAAGATCCCGGGACAAAGTCAAAATTTAAAAACAAAATTCTTGAACTAAAAAAACTTAGAATAGATTCTGATTATAAAAACATCTCAATTGATAAGACTATATCGGATTCAGCTACAAATTTAGCGGAGGATATAACAAAATTATTAACGCTTCAATTTAAATATACAATATGACAACATATCAATTTATCTTAGAATTAGTTGATTTATTATTCAGAAAATTTACTACCATTGACTATTGTGAGTATGAGGTTGATGATGACTCAAATACGATATTCATCCGGATTCCTAAAGGTCTTTATAATTCTGATGAATTTCCTTTGTTTGATATCGACATTACAGACAAAGCATTTGAATTGAAATTGGAACATGGTATATGTTTCATTACCGAAGATTCAATGATTGAATTATCCAACTCAACGGTAGTTATAAATGACCAAAACAACGAAGCCATTATGAAAAATTTAAAATGGCTGTTTGAATCAAAAGGGATTGGTTTAAATGAATTTTCCATTAAATCTGAATTAATTCAAGTTGAGTTTAATGATCTTGACAACGAGCCTTTTAAATCAGAAATAATTACTGAACAATTAGCGCTTGCAGCATGACTAATGTTAAAGATTCATCATTTAGTTTTGTGAGTTTTCACGTTATGAAAAGTGTAATGAATTTTAGTCATTATAACATGCAAGATAAGTTAGATATAGACATTGAACCAACAGGCATTTTTGATGAAGAATCATTTACTTATTTGCTAACATTAAAAACCAAAGTTAGAGTAGCGTCCTTAGATCTTGATTTGATAGAGGTTATTTCAGAGTCTAAATTTCATTTTTCTGAATCTTTTGATGAGGTTCCTGGTTACTTTACACTTAACGCTCCTGCTATAACATTTCCATATTTACGATCGTACATTAGCGCATTATCTTCATTATCAGGGTTACAAAATATTATGCTACCAATACTTAACTTAGTAGAAGTTGGAAACAAGTTAAAAGAAAACTTTGTTAGGAAATCAAAAGCCGAAGACTAGCTTATTTATATTTGACTAAGAGCAATTTTGCTAGACAGAACTGACTAAAATGAGAAAACCAATCGGATACAAAAAACCATCCAATAGATGGATGTTGTGGATTATATTAATTTTAATTGTAATGTGGATTATTGCAAAATCTCAGGGGCTTTTATGACTTCTAATTAATGGTGGCTGTTTTCTTTAAAGAAGTGCAGAAATTACATCGAATCAATCAATTTCTTGGATTACTTGTTTTGCAATGTTTGCAAAGTTTCAATATATTGATACAGAGCTAACTTTGTTAGAGGAATGAGCAATAGGCTTCAAGTAATGTTCTGGCTATTTTACAGTATGTACATCGAGGTAGTCTATTGTCAGTTACGTAAATAAAAGTAATTATAAAGTCAGGGTTTAAATGAAAGCAGAAGTCATTGTAGCGATCAGTTCTTCAATCATTGCATTTATCGCATTTGTTGTGTCCATCTATGAAATTCGAAGATCCCGAATAGAAAGCAAGCTAAGTAGGCTTCCATTGCTAAAAATATCATTGAGCACTGAGGAAGAGGGGTTTGTTGCTTTTGGAATCCATAACGAGGGCAATGGTTCAGCGTTCATACAAGACGTAAGAATTACGGTAGACGATGAACCAGTAGAAATACACATGCTTCTCACGAAAGTATTTGGAGAGGGCAAACAGTTTGAATCTAGGAAGTTAGCAATGCAGTTTCCTACTGTCATCCGAGCAAATTCGTACGTAGACATTTTTAAATTAGCCGAAATAGGTAACAACGCCAGTACCAATGTTCAGCTTATGCATGAGTTCGCAACGCGAGTGGGAATTTACATCACTTCCAGGCCCTTGCTACCTTCAGATGAGTGCAGCGATATCAATCTCACCAGATTGGCAGATAAATCAAATGAAGGATTTAAAGCCAAGTGACTAATATTTCTAAATGCTAGTAGATTACTTATCAGACTGCAACTACCTACTAATCCGTACGTAGTTGAGCCAATATGGTAGTCAGACCTCAGATATCAACCACTAGAAATTGTCACAATCCCGTCACAAATTTTTGAAATATCGCTAAAATAACACCGTGTAGCCTAAAAGTCGAATCCTGGTGGGCCCACTTTGGTAATCAGGGAGTTACGACAAAATGTTTGTGACTCCTTTTTTTATGTTTACACAATATTCATGCAGAATATTATATAAGTAAAATAATTTACCCTGCAGGTAGTTCATTTGAGTTATGATATACCGTGAGGGAATAAAGAATTATGGTAACAATCCTTGAATATCTGACAAAATGGGAATTGCTTTATCTCTCAGGAAAGTATAAGCTTCCTCACTCAATACATAAAGAATTAATCCCCTTATCAGATTCGCAATCACAGATTTTTTTTGAGTAGGCAGCAGTCTTTTTATTTCCTCAACATCCTTTCTATATCTAAACCATGCTCTATCAATGCCTTCTGAAAAATCTCCAGCTTTGTGATTCGATCAATCATATCTTCCGTTGCATCCTGTTCGGATTCTGTCAAGTAATCCCATCCAGTTTTACTCTCCAAATAATTTATTCCCTCCAACGTGATGTTTGCAATACTTCCACCATGAGTTGGACGAAAATCAATTAATCCTTCAGATTCCATCTTTTCTAAAAAATCATTAACCAAGTTATGCTCACTCTCTACTCCATATTTGTGAAAGATAGGAATGACAGGATGCTTATTAGAACCTCCGGCGTTTTTCAAATATTCTAATAAATCTTGCCGTATCTGGTCAGACTTCTCTATTAATGTGTGCATCTGTCAAATGTACAAATATCTCAACCCAGGCAGTAAAAAACGGCCAGGAGAAATAACAAACCGTGTTCATTCTTTGGATCATGCACACAACTCAATTGCCCTCAAACAGACGCCAAATAAGATGGCTGAAAATTATCGGAGTCAGGAATCAACTAAATTTCCCTCTTTGGTCTGCTCAATTGGAGCATTGAGATTTAAGGAAATTCCCAATACAATAATAATTATCAATATATTTTTCATAAGCTGGTAATTAAGCAATCAATGTATATATCTGTTCTGTTAATTACCATGATTTTTGTCAGGTCACATAACAGAACAGGGATAATACTTGCAGGTCACCTGGAGCCAAATATCTTTTGTGAACTAATGGTTCGAAATTAACACTATGATTAAGCACTCAGCATTTCAATGTTTTTATTCTCCAAACATTATCATATGCAGCGCATGACCAATTGTCATTGTCTGACAATAAAATCATCACTAGCTAGATGTACTAGATCCCAGTTATGTTGGTCTTGTTCTACCTCGTTAAAAATAAGTAAACTGACGATTGTCATTGGTGCAAAAAGATACAGTCAATAGGTTTGTACAATATTAGAAAGAATCAAATGAAACTCTTACTATCTAATCTCATAATCCTTTCGTGTTTAATTTCTTGCAATCAAAAACCAAAAACACTCACTGGATATATATGGAATTTGGAATCAGTCAATGATTCAATAATTAATAAAAATTCTATATCCTATTATGAGCACAAAATGCTCTTTGAAAATGATTCAACTGTAAAAGAGGTTTTTGACCATTATATCGGCGGATTCTCTTTTAAATATGCGACTTTATACGACAGTGTACTGTGTCAGAGAAAGGGTACCGAGGAGAATGATTGTATATATAAATTCACTGATGAGGGGTTATTACTCATACGTAAATCCCAAAATATCTTTAAGTACAGTAGTGTACCGGCAACGGGTGACGAATTGAATAAATTCATGCTGGATTACAATTTGGGCAATACAAATGGACTGCCTGATAATGTTTTCAGATTAATAGAAGATAATATATCAGTAGAAGATCAAATTGACATATATAAACAAGCATATCAGGACATAAAAAAGAAAGTAAAATATCCCGATTATATTAATATCAGATTTTCCCCAAGAATAATAAAAAATGATGGAGCATCATTAGAATTAGTTCATCTACTTACCCCCGAACATCAATGGGATGATTATCATCTGACAATTTTATTAGATGAAAGAAGCGGATTACAACAATATGATAATAATCTCTTTAAATACTGGATAGATAATGATAAAGGTCGTTACAATGTGTTTAATTGTGAGGATGAATTTGACGTTCCATTTGTTCCAATAGAAGTAAATTCAAATTACGATGACGATCTTAACTTATTTGTCAAGGCATTTAGCTGGTTACAGGAAAGTTCACCAAAAGTTGACGTAAATAAGATCACCAGGGTTTCGATTGTTATATCTGACAAGCGTTGGCTTGGAGTTAAAAATTTGGATAACCTATTAGTTAGCATTGATTTTAATAGCAATGTTGTTTATAAGTCTCAATACGGCAAATATGATAATAACGTAGACATAATTGTTACTGAATATGCCGGAAAATATTCATTCAGTCTCGATTAGTTGATCAAATACATCCAAGCTATCTTAATAAAAGGAAGTGGACGAATGTATAACTTGAAATAATTTATAAAATAGGTAGAATTTAATATTTTAAAAAGGAGCTGATAGTTGATTTTAAATTGATTTGATTACATTCCCTAATTAAATTTTAATTCCCATAATGGGACCATGGTGTTTGAAAAGTAACCCTCAAGACCTCATTCGTTAGATTATAATTTCTGGTATGGTTTTTCTGCTAAACTGTATGAACTTAATGAATGTATTACCTAAAAAATAAAACTATGAAATTTCGAGAGATTATCGGATTGTTTAAAGAGGGTAAAGCAACTTCTAAAAGTCATATGAAAAACCTTCTGGAAATGGCAATGATAGATCACCATTTCGACGATAATGAGTATCAGTTACTTAAAAAATTAGCCAAAAAACATAAAGTTTCTGTAAAAGAACTAAATAAGATCCAGGAGAATCCTGCTGATGTAAAATTCGAGTTACCTGTTGATGAAAATGAAAAATTCGAACAATTTTACGAATTGGTACGCATGATGACTCTTGATGGGAAAATATTAGAAGAGGAAGAGAATTTATGTGTAATATTTGCCAAAAAATTCGGATACAAAAATCAACCGGAACTGGTAGATTCTATAGAACAAAATATTGAAAACAATATTTCCTGCGAAGAAACAATGAAAAGAGTGAGTTGGCTGCTTAGTAATCTTGTAGCATAACTCGCATCATTGACACATGGTAAATAGTGGTTGCGTTTCCCTTTAGATTGTAACGATCCTGTGCCGGGCATTTCACAAATTTCTTATTGTGAATACGGCGCTTTGCCACTACCTTTAAGCAAAACAATTTAAAACTCAGGTAGAATGAAACGAATTCAATATTTTGCCCTGCTTATCCTCATGATAACAGCTGCGTGTGAGCAAAATCCGCAAGACCAATCGATAATGGAAAACAACCCTTTATTGTCAGAATGGAATACGACATTTGGTGTTCCCCCTTTCGATAAAATAAAAGATGAACACTATAAGCCCGCCTTTGAAGCTGCAATGGCAGAACATAAAATTGAAATCGAGGCCATTATCAAAAATCCAGATGAACCGACCTTTGCAAATACGCTGGAAGCATTGGAACGTAGTGGAGCATCGCTAAGCAAAGTATCACGGGTTTTCTTTGCTGTAAATGGGGCCAATTCCAATGATTCCATCCGGGCTATAGCGAAAGAAATGGCGCCTGAACTATCTGCACATAGAGATGATATAACACTCAACGCAGATCTTTATAAAAGAGTCAAAACAATTTACGATTCACTGAAAACACTCAACCTGAACCCCGAACAACAAAAATTGTTGGAAGAAACGAATAAAAGATTCGTCAGGTCTGGAATAAATCTTGATGAGGCCTCACAAACACGCCTTCGGGAAATCAATGGTGAACTCGCTGAGTTCGCACAGCAATTTGGCCAAAACCTGCTTGCTGAAACAAACGCAACAAAGGTTTTGGTAACTAAAAGGGAGGACCTTGGTGACCTGCCGGAAAGCCTCGTTGCCGCTGCAGCCAAAGAAGCCGAAAATAATGGTGAACAAGGGTGGATGATTACCCTCCAAAGGCCAAGTCTGAACCCGTTTTTACAATACTCACCCAACCGCGAATTGAGAAAAGAACTGTTTATGGGCTATGCCTTACGGGGCGATAACGGAAATGAAAACGACAATAATGAAATACTATCCAAAATGGCATCATTGAGGGTTGAAAGGGCAAACCTAAAAGGATATGAAACACATGCCGACTACATTCTTTCAGATAACATGGCTGAAAACCCTACTCGCGTCTATGATTTCCTTGACAAGGTATGGACACCGGCACTAAATGTAGCATCAATAGAAAGAGATGACTTGCAGAAAATGATGCAGCGTGATGGCATCGATGATGAGCTGAAGGGTTGGGACTGGCGTTACTATACCGAAAAAGTCCGTAAAGAAAGGTACGATTATGACGAAGAAGCCATGCGCCCCTACTTTGAGTTTACGGTTGTAAGAGAGGGGGTATTCATGCTTGCTAACAATCTTTTTGGATTAACCTTCACTCCAATTGATAATGTACCTACCTGGCATCCTGACCAGCAGGTATTCGAAGTGAAAGAATCTGACGGCACACACATCGGCGTTATATATATGGACTTTTTTGCAAGGGAAAGCAAACGGGGTGGGGCCTGGATGAATGCGCTCCGATCACAATCGAAACTTGATGGGAAAGTTACACCCATTGTAACAAATAACTTTAACTTTCCGCCTCCAACAGATACCTCCCCTTCCCTGCTATCTTTTACTGAAGCCCAAACCCTGTTTCATGAGTTTGGTCACGCATTACACGGGCTTTTATCAAATGTTACCTACGAATCATTATCAGGAACAAATGTTCCAAGGGATTTTGTTGAATTTCCTTCCCAGGTAATGGAAAACTGGATGGGCGAGCCTGAAGTATTGCGTTTATATGCCAAACACTATCAAACCGGAGAGGTTATTCCTGACGAACTTATCGATAAGATTATAGCTTCCGGCCAGTTTAACCAAGGATTCACTACGATAGAATACATGGCTGCTGCCTATCTTGATATGGCATGGCACACACTCAAAAGTACAGATCTGCAAAATGCTGCTTCATTTGAAGTTGATGAAATGGATCGAATTGGTTTGATCGATGAAATTATTCCCCGTTACCGGTGTACCTATTTCAACCACATATTTGGTGGTGATCCGAGTTATTCATCGGGGTATTACAGCTATCTATGGTCAGAGGTGTTGGATGCAGATGCTTTTTTGGCTTTCAAAGAAACAAGCATTTTTGATCAGGAAACTGCTGAACGATATCGTAAAATGCTTAGCCAGGGAGGTACCCGGCCGGGTATGGAACTGTATGTTGAGTTCAGGGGCAGGGAACCGAAAATTGAACCGTTGCTGAAAAAAAGAGGGTTGCTGGAAGAATAATGCATAATAGATTATAGTCTAATACTCACCATTGTTTATCAAAATCTATCATGGTAAACAGTGGTTTTTTTATGCTAAAAATAATCTGTGAAGCTGACGTACGTCAGTTTATTCTTACCACTTTGAGATTACATTTGGTGCCGATAACATCCTGTTGGAAAGACTCAATATATCCTCATTATGAGCGTGACCCAAACGACCCTGGTTAAAAAAATATTCATGGCACTCACAGGCCTGTTCCTTGCTTTTTTTCTTATTATTCACCTGGCAGGTAACCTGCAGTTACTGCTGCCTGAAGAAGTCGGCCGTACCCAATTTAATGCTTATTCTCATTTACTTAGTGGCAATATCATCATCAAGTTGGTTTCATATGTGCTGTACTTCTCCATTCTTTACCATGCGTTTGATGCGGCACTTATAACACTTTTAAATTATAAAGCAAATGCCGGCAGCTACAAATCAGATAACCGTGGAGAAGTATCAAGTTGGAATTCCCGTAATATGGGCATTTTGGGATTCATTATTTTATTTTTTCTGGTCATTCACTTCAAAGATTACTGGTACGTGTACAAATTCGGAGCTGCCCCTGTAGATGCGGAAGGCCATAAAGACCTCTACCAGATCGTTGTCAATAGTTTTGAAGTTTGGTGGTACGCTGGCTTTTACGTAGTGGCCGTTATTGTGCTGGGATTTCATTTAGTTCATGGTATAAAAAGTGCATTTAGAACCCTGGGGGTTTATCATGAAAAATTCATCCTGTGGATTAAATACTTAGGATACATATTCTCAATACTGATAACTATTGGTTTTGCCATCATCCCCATCATTATCTACTTTAAACAGCTTTAGGCTATGTTAGACGCAAAAATTCCTGAAGGCCCGTTGGCTGAAAAATGGTCAAACTATAAGGCCACAACAAAAATTGTAAACCCCGCCAACAAAAATAAATTAGATATCGTGGTAGTGGGTGCCGGTCTTTCGGGCGCTGCCGCAGCTGCGACAATGGCCGAACTTGGATATAATGTAAAAGTTTTCTTTTTCCAGGATTCTTCCAGAAGATCACATTCGGTAGCAGCCCAGGGTGGGATCAATGCATCCGAAAACTACCAGAACGATGCCGATAACTTCTTTCGCCATTTTGTTGATACCCGGAAAGGAGGCGATTTCAGGTCAAGGGAGGCCAATACATATCGCCTGGCGGAGATCTCTTCGCAGGTAATCGACCAGGCCGTGGCACAGGGAGTACCCTTTGCCCGCGAATACGGAGGGGTGCTTTCTAATCGTTCGTTCGGCGGTGTACAGGTGAAAAGAACTTTCTATGCCAGGGGTCAGACCGGACAGCAATTGCTGCTTGGCGCCTACTCTGCAATGATGCGTCAGATTGCTCTTGGTAATGTTCAGTCTTATGCCCGACACGAAATGCTGGACCTGGTACTAATCGATGGGAAAGCCAGGGGAATTATTGCAAGGGACCTTGCATCGGGGGAAATAGAAAGGCACGGAGCCCATGCTGTAGTAATCGCTTCGGGAGGATACGGCAAAATATACTACCTGTCCACACTTGCGATGGGTAGCAACGCTTCCGCTCAATGGAAGGTACACAAAAAAGGAGCTTTCATGGCATGTCCCAGTTGGGTACAGTTTCATCCAACCAGTTTGCCACAATCAGGCGATCATCAATCAAAACTCACTTTGATGTCCGAGGCTTTACGCAATGATGGCAGGATCTGGGTACCTAAAAAAACAGGAGATGACCGTCCGGCAAATGACATTCCGGAGGATGAACGTGATTACTACCTGGAACGTAAATATCCATCCTTTGGAAATTTAGCCCCAAGAGATATTTCCTCACGTTCGGCAAAAGAGCAGATCGACTCCGGGCATGGTGTTGGTCCCAATAAGAATGCAGTGAACCTTGATTTCAGGGATGCCATCCAAAAATTAGGAAAAGATACAATCAGTGAACGGTACGGCAACCTTTTCAGGATGTACGAAAAAATTACCGGCCTTAATCCCTACAACGAACCTATGCGCATCTCACCCTCCGCTCATTTCACTATGGGCGGCTTATGGGTTGACTATGAATTACAAACCAGTATACCCGGGCTTTTTGCAATCGGAGAAGCCAATTTTTCCGACCACGGGGCCAACAGATTGGGCGCCAATTCTTTACTTCAAGCCAGCGTTGATGGGTATTTTATCGTGCCGGTAACAATCGGCAGTTATCTATCTCAGGAGATTCATTCGGGGAAAGTGGGTACCAGTCATCCGGAATTTGAACAATGTGAACAAGAGGTAAAAGCCAATATTGAGAAACTACTTTCTGTAAAAGGCGATCTGAGCGCCGAACATTTTCATAAGCGACTTGGCAAACTTATGTGGGATAATGTAGGCCTGGAAAGAAGCCAGGAAAGTCTTGAAAAGGCTATAACTGAATTAAAAACACTAAGAAATGATTTCTGGTGTCATCTCAATGTAAGCGGAAATGCCCAAAACATTAACTCAGAACTGGAAAAAGCCGGCCGTGTGGTTGATTACATTGAATTGGCTTCATTGATGGCTTACGATGCGCTCGACAGGAAAGAGTCCTGTGGCGCCCATTTCAGAAGCGAGTATCAAACATCGGAAGGAGAAGCAAAACGAAATGACGATGAATATCAATATGTATCGGTGTGGGGATTTAATGGGGTATCAAACGAGCCCATTTTACACAAGGAAGAGCTTGAATTCGAGGTATTGAAACCAACCGTTCGTAGTTATAAATAGTAGAAAAGTAGGACATGGATATAAAACTTAAAGTCTGGCGACAGGAAAACTCAAATTCAAAAGGATTTTTTGAGGCACATCAGCTAAAAGACCTGAATAAGGATATGTCTTTTTTAGAAATGCTGGATGTATTGAATGAGCAAATTTTAAAGGAAAGTGGGATTCCAGTCGAGTTTGATTCTGACTGCAGGGAAGGCATATGCGGCCAATGTGGCGTGATGATAAATGGGCGTGCAAACGGGCATCATGAAGGCACTACTACCTGCCAGATGCATATGAGGCATTTCAGGGATGGTGAATCAATTACAGTGGAACCATTCAAGGCTAAAGGATTTCCGGTATTGAAGGATCTGAAAATAGACCGTAGTGCGTTTGACAGAATTATTCAGGCAGGAGGATTTATTTCGACGCACACAGGGTCAGCACCCCAGGCCAATTCCATAATGATAGGAAAAGATCAGGTTGAATCAGCCTTCGACTCAGCTGCTTGCATTGGATGCGGTACCTGTGTAGCCACTTGCAAAAATTCAAGTGCAGCGCTATTTACCAGCGCCAAAATAAGCCACCTTGTCAAATTACCCCAGGGAAAGATTGAAGCACGGACAAGGGCGCTTAATATGGTTGTGCAAATGGATAAAGAAGAATTCGGATCCTGTACCAATACCGAGGCATGTGAAGCGGAATGTCCCCAAAATATTTCAGTGGTAAACATTGCCAGGATGAATTTTGAATACAACAAAGCCTTGTTGCTTAAATAAATCTGAAGAGAGAATTTTGTAATGACATGAGAATAGTCAAAAGAAAATTCCACTCAAATATGATTGGGTCAACTTCTTTACGGGTCACATACATCAGGTAACACTCACTATTTATGTAAGTTTGCAAATAATAGATTGTTAACTCTATGGGAATTTATTATCCAAATATTGAAATTGTATGAGATCAAAATTTTACTTACCCGCTTTTATAATCTTTTTTCTAAGTCTTATTTTACCTTACAAATCCAATTCTCAGGTTTTGATATCACTTCTTTTAGGAGACAAACTAAATTCACCAAATCTTGAGTTCGGCCTTGAAGGGGGCGTAAACTGGTCGAATATACGGAATATTGAGGAAGCACAAGCCATGGCTAATTTCAATTTAGGATTTTACTTCGACATCCGGATAAAAAATAACTGGTTTTTGCACACAGGGGTACGGGTAAAGTCAAATCTTGGTGCAAAAGGTATCAATACTTATCCAACCGGGGATACCGAAGTTGACAGCTTGTTTGCAAATGGTGAAATCAAAAGAAAATTTGGTTATTTTCACGTACCGATTTCTCTCAAATATCGTTTCAACAATAACTTCTTTGTTGAAGGAGGGGTTCAATTAGGGCTTCTCTACTCTGCCGATGATATCTTCATTGAGTCTGTTTATGAAGAAGATGATGCCGCTTTTCGGTTCAATGTGAGGGACGAGTATAAACGCATTGATGTTGGATTGGGAGGAGGAATTGGATATAAGATCATGAAAAATACAGGAATGAGCATTGGAGCTTATTATTATTACGGCCTGACCAATATTTACAAAGATGCTAATAAAGAGGGCTTCAATTCGTCTATTTATTTGTATGTAGATATCCCCATAGGTAAAGGCGCCGCTGAAAAGAAACGGCAGGAAAACTAATAACCCTTCCAGTTTTTGTAGTACCCCCGGACTATTTTCATTATAGCTCTAATTCTATCATTTAAAACAAATATATAAATCCACCTCATTTGGTTGAATAGATATGTAATTCGGAATGGTTTTGAATAATTTCTTGTTTTAATTATATTGCGAAATTCCTAAAACCATCATTATGAAAATCAGACCACTATTTCAATCACTTATTCTTTTATTATTTATTGTAAGCTTTGGTTGTTCAAATCCCAAAGAAGAAGAACATCATCTGGGAAGTATCAATTTGGAAGTCACTGGCGATATTGAGGCCATGCCCCATTTCGAAAAAGGTTTGTTACTGCTACATAGCTTTGAGTTTATTGATGCCGCTGAATCATTCATAGAGGCACAGGAAATTGATCCTGAATTTGTTATGGCCTATTGGGGTGAAGCCATGACCTATAATCACACGCTGTGGCGTCAGCAAAATTATGAAAAGGGTGTTGCTGCCCTTGATAAACTGGCGGGAAGCGCCGAAGAGAGAAAAGCAAAAACCATGACTGAGCTTGAAGCAGATTTTTTATACAGCACTGAAATTCTATATGGTGCAGGTGATAAGTTTGAAAGAGATTCCATTTATTCAGAATACCTCGGTCAATTGTATGAAAAGTATCCGGACAACCAGGAAATAGCCGCATTCTATGCATTATCCTTACTGGGGACTGTGCACAATGGCCGGGACGATGAAATTTTTGAAAAGGGTGCAAGAATTGCGCAGGGTATTCTTGATGAAAATCCAAACCATCCGGGTGCATTGCATTATACGATCCATTCCTATGACGATCCGATGCATGCATTTAAGGCGCTCGAAGCGGCCAATAGCTATTCCCAGATTGCAAAAGATGCCAGCCATGCACTGCATATGCCTTCTCATATTTATGTTGCACTGGGCATGTGGGATAATGTAGTGGCATCGAATGTTGATGCCTGGCAGGCAAGTGTTGACCGGATGGATAGGAAAGGCCTTAATAATAATGCACAAAGTTATCATGCCTTTTATTGGTTGATGTATGGATACCTTCAGCAGGGGAATTTTAAAGAAGCTGAAGCAATCATGCATGAAATGGTAAAATATACGGATGAACTGCCATCAGCCGGGGCAAGGGATTATATCGTGAATATGAAAGGTACTTATCTCACCGAAACGAATGATTGGAACGGTGAACTGGTATCGTTAAGTGCAGAAACCAATGATTTGAATATCAGTACCCAGGGTATTCTTCTTTTCACAAAAGGTATAGCGTCTTACACAAATAAAGATCAGGATTCTGTCTGGAAATCAATTGAAGATATGAAGGAAATCCGCTTGATCGCGGAAACTAACGTTTCCAATATTGGTTCACCATTATGCGGTCTATCCGGCCAAAATTACAAAGCCCCAAACCAGCTTGACATCGATCAATTGCACATCATGGAACTGGAATTATCAGCGATGTACTATTGGATGCAGGACAATGCAGCCAATACAGAGTTAAAATTACTGGAAGCAACCACATTGGAAGAAAACATCTCTTATTCTTACGGTCCTCCAACCGTAGTTAAACCTTCCCATGAACTATCTGGTGATTGGTTATTGGAGACCAACCAGCATGAAGAAGCTGCTGAAATGTATCAGAAGTCATTGGAAAGGAGTCCAAAACGCATAAAATCAATGATTGGTTTGCTGCAGGCTACTGAGGCCCTTGGTGATACTCAAGCCGCTTCAGAAATTAAAAAAGAGTTGGACAAAATTATCCATTTAAAAGGTGATCATTCTTACCGTCACCAAACATTTATCTAAAGATCGTCGTGAACCTCATATTTCTTCCTTAACTGTTCGAGTTCAGACATTAAGCCATTTGTAATTTCTTCCATCCCTTCCCTGCCAAAAAGGTTGTCAATTTCATTCGGGTCATTCACCAGGTCGTACAACTCCCATGTATCAATATCATTGTAAAAATGGATTAGTTTGTATCGATTGGTCCGAATCCCATAATGTTGTTTTACACTATGCCACCCATGTGGATATTCATAATATTGATAGTATAAAGACTTACGCCAATCCGAAACTTCGCCATTTTCTTCCACGAGTTTTTTCCATGACACACCCTGCATATCTTCCGGTATGGCAACACCAGCGAAATCAAGAAAAGTTGATGCCAGGTCTATATTCTGAACAAGCTGGGAGATCTCTCTTTTGGATTTTTTTAACCCAGGTATTCTTACCACCAACGGTGTTCGCATTGATTCTTCATACATAAATCGTTTATCATACCACCCATGTTCGCCAAGATAAAACCCCTGGTCGGAGGTATATACAACAATCGTGTTCTCAGCAAGGCCATTTTCATCCAAATAGTCAAGAATACGACCAACACCATCATCAACAGAAGCGATCACACCAAGATAATCCTGCATATAACGTTGATATTTCCATCGAAGCAATTCTTCCCCGCTTAGCTCCGCATTCTTAAATTCTTCCCCCAGTTGATCGTAGTACACCTCCCAGGTGGCGCGTTGTTCAGGAGTAAACCGATTCATCGTACTAATAAACGATTTTTCAGCATCGAACCCCGGAGGACCTCCACCTGTACCTGTTTCATGGTTATAATATTTTGCACTCAACTTAAGGTCATGAGACAAAAACATATCGTCAATTCGTAAATCCTGTTCTTTTGCTGCCTGCCTGCCTTCGTATTCATCAAAGAAAGTTTCAGGTAATGGAATTTCTTTTTCTTTCAACATCTGAAAATATTTTGGCTCAGGCATCCAATTTCTGTGTGGTGCTTTATGGTGGAGCAACATTGCAAACGGTTTGGATTTATCCCGGCCTTCCAGGTTTTTAATTGCCAGATCCGTAATTATTGAGGTAGTGTACCCTGTATGATCTGTGGTATCACCATTTTCTACCATTCTTGGATTGTAGTAGGGTCCCTGTCCAATCAAAATATTCCATTTGTCAAATCCCTGAGGCCTGGTTTTTAAATGCCATTTCCCCACAACAGATGTATGGTACCCGGCATTATGTAAAAGCTTAATCCAGGTTTGCTGATCGCCATTGAACTGATCACGATTGTCCCGCAATCCATTGAGGTGGCTGAACTTACCGGTAAGCATCACCGCCCGCGAAGGCCCGCATAAAGAATTTGTGACAAAACTGTTTGAGAACAATATTCCTTCATTGGCAATTCGGTCTATATTGGGCGTCTTAATCAGTTGGTCAGAATAGGCGCTGATAGCACGTTGTGCATGATCATCACTCATTATAAACAAAATATTTGGGCGCTCCTGATCCTCTGAATAATTCTGAGCTGTATCCATGCAAGAAGTTAGGAAAGCAGCGATCAGGAAAACCATTATAAATTGTAATCTCCTCATAATTGTAGATATTTGTTGGTGTTCATTATTTGGAATTCAATTTAGTTAATTATTTAATTACATAAATATTTTGACAATGGAAGTAGAAACATTAGTTCAAGAAACTGACGCTATCAATGTAAGTCAAATATTTGAAAAACAGATGAAGCACCAATTTGAGGTTGGACGTTCTACTGCCAAAGATCGTATCGGCAAATTAAATCGATTGCATCGTGCAGTAATTGAGTACAAAATCGAAATCCAGCAAGCCCTTTACGATGATTTTAAGAAACATCCGAGCGAAACAGACCTGACAGAAATATATTGTGTAACGGGCGAGATCAAACATGCAATCAGGCACTTAAAAAAGTGGATGAAACCCCACCGGGTTGCCACACCCATCGCGCTAATGGGATCCTCTTCTTATATACATTACGAACCTAAAGGTGTAGTACTCATTATATCTCCCTGGAATTTCCCTCTGAATCTCACATTTGGCCCTTTGATTTCTGCTATTGCAGCAGGCAACTGTGTGATTATAAAACCATCGGAACTAACACCCAATTCGTCAAAAGTGATGAAGAAAATCATTGAAGAAACATTTGATGGTAATGAAATTTCTATAATAGAAGGAGGAGTAGAAACTTCAACGCAATTACTTGAACTCCCTTTTAATCATGTCTTTTTTACCGGATCACCTGCTATTGGAAAAGTAGTAATGGAAGCAGCTGCAAAAAACCTGGCATCTGTTACCCTTGAGCTGGGGGGAAAATCACCCACTATAATTGATGAAACTGCAAATGTTGACATGGCGGCAAGACGAATAATGTGGGCAAAATTCTTCAATAATGGGCAAACCTGTATTGCACCTGATTATGTTTTTGTCCATGAAAAGGTAAAAGACGACTACTTTCAGAAATCGAAAAAATACCTCGATGTACTTTATTCGGCTCACCCTGATAAGTCAGAATCATATTGCAGGATAGTAAATGAACGTCATTTTGAGAGATTAAAAGATCTCCTGGATAGCGCAGTGGAAGATGGTGCTCAAGTAGTAATCGGTGGCGCAACTAACGGTAATGATAAGTATATCGAACCCACCATGATAACTGATGTGAAATTTGATTCTGCTGTAATGAAAGAAGAAATTTTTGGGCCTGTACTGCCAGTAAATTCATTCAAAGATATTGATGAAGTAACTAAATTTATAAGGTCCGGGGAAAAACCTCTTGCAATCTACATTTATAGCAGCAGCAAGAAAAATACTAATAAAATTATCAACGATACTCGTGCTGGCACCTCTGTTATTAATCATTCTGTTATTCACTTTTTTCAAAATAACCTGCCCTTCGGAGGATCAAATAATAGTGGGATCGGCAAAAGTCATGGGTATTATGGATTCCAGGCATTCTCAAATGCACGAGGAGTAATGAAGCAGATATTTCCAATTAGTGGGATGGACATGATGATGCCACCTTATACTGATCTTAAAAAGAAGTTAATCGATTTAACGATCAAATGGTTTTAACAACTAAATGATTACCTGCCGAATAATTTCCTGATTCGTGAGTCAACATTGAATGGATAAATTGATTTCGTTTTACTAATATTTTCAAATTCCTTATGGTGGGGGTTCAATACCACATTGTAATCCCATCGCATTACAACAGAAGGAAAAACAACAGCAAGGGAATCAGATATTTTACTGCTTCCAAATTGTTGTAAACTCATTTGATGAGGGATTCTATCCCAGTTTTGGGGCAACTCCTCAGGAGTAAGATACTGAATATCCTTCTGTCGATCATGTAAATTAATCTGCAACATATTCAATTCGTTTGGAAAATCATCCACAGATGATACATTAGCAAGTATCTCGAGGAAAGCAAGAGAGGAATTTGTAGCCATATAAAGTGCATGCGTGCCCGGAGTGTTCCATCGACCCCCATAAAGAAAAGCGCCTTGTCCTGATAAATCATCAATGTATTTTAACTTAGCCAATCTGAAAAGTATCATACACTATGCTGAAATGCCATAAGCCAATTGCTGAAGTTTTTTATAAACTATTTCACATCCTGCCATTGTATTTAATAAATTAAGTGGCTTTTCATCGAAAAATGGATTGTTTCTTGCCAGCCATTTTCTAAATAAATCGGCATCATTAAAATAATCAATTCCTGTATCCCAAACTTTGGCAAGGTATAATGCTCGTTCGGTATGTAATCCCAGGATCTGGCTGTCTTTCTTATGATTGGTAATAGTTTTCCAGGTAATTCCAACAAGAGAATTAAATTGCTGGTTATTCAACCTGAACTTTTGCTTTAATGAACTAAAAAAATTGCTTCTCAATCCATTTAATGAAATTTTACGCATCATATTTAAGTCATCCCAAAATGAAGAATTTGTGGTTGATACTAATCGTAAATAAGGAGCAAATTCTTCTTCAGCCAAAAAACTGCCTTTATCCGGCATATTATAATCTTTTCCCATGTTCTAATATAGTATTTTTTCTCGTATTTCCCAATTCATCAAGCATTTTTTCCAGATAACTAAATTCTGAATTGAATAATATGTTTAGTCGTCCTTCCCATAATGGGATGAAATGTCTCACAATGGTCCGTGTGAAATTCGATAACCCCTCAGATTTTGACAGAATCAATGATTTGCAGAAATGGTCTGACTTTGGCACAGTTACTAACTGAACTTTGAAACATAATTCAGCTTGTTACATAGTTAGTGGCGTTGCGAGTTGGACAGCCAGAGTGTAGGTTAAAAGCCTGTTTTTTGCACTCTGGTTTTTTAAAGAAACTGGTTTTCCAGGAAAGTACTGGAAAAGGCTTTCTACAAGTAGAATGACTGATTTTTTTGTAGAAAGGTTATTTAAATATTTTGTGTGGGTTGTTAGTTTAAATGTATTTGTCCGCAGGTTTCATTCCTATTTTTTGCAGACAATACATTTTTACTATTTTCCTGGATAGTAATGACGCATCAGCCAGTTAGTGTGTTAATTACTAAATTCATTCACTATTTTCGCCCCCTTTTTCCTTTTTACTGCGTTAAAATTTTCAACCGTAGCGATGCTATGCTTTCAAATTTTGCCTTGTATAAAGAAAAAATTG